>Ga0213872_10000176_pt1 | contig 56880 bp, 42 predicted proteins | sample VelepicomBERX_R2_FD_160071 | JGI IMG/M metagenome (GOLD analysis project Ga0213872, IMG submission 160071) | Rhizosphere microbial communities from Vellozia epidendroides in rupestrian grasslands, the National Park of Serra do Cipo, Brazil - RX_R2 | ecosystem: Host-associated > Plants > Roots >... | reverse complement strand
CCGCCGGAAGCGGCTCGCGGCGTAAAGGTTCCGGAAGCAGACGATGAGCGGAATCCAACGACACATCAGACTAATATCTATAGCGGCAGGCGATTACCCAAGGACCCCGATCCGCATACCTTCTTTATTTCCTCCGGGTCATAATTCTCATAACGCTCTTACGCTAGGGCTATGTTACGAAAGACCATGAACCGGTCACAGGGTAAGGTACTTGTTGTCCATCCGGAAATGGCCGTGCAAGGAGTGCTCGGGTCCGCCCTTGGAGAATTGTGGTTCGAGGTCTCAGGCGTTCGTAGGGGAGAGGAAGCACTGACTCTGGTCCGGACAGTTCGATACGATGCCGTCATTCTCAACCTCGCGATGCCGGCCATGGCCGGCCTGCATACCTGTACAGAGCTTCGCAACCTGCGGCCGAACCTGGGAATTCTAATGGTCACGGATTACGCGAGCAAGGAGATGACAATTCGAGCTCTGGACGCCGGTGCGGACGACTACCTCGTCAAACCATTTGACGTGCCTGAGCTGGCGGCGCGACTCCGTGCACTTATCCGCCGGTCGCGAGTTTCGGGAACTGCAACGGATTGCGTAATAACTGCCGGGGAGATCGAACTCGATCGTGCTCGACGTACTGTCACGAAATTGGGCAAGCTCATTCACCTCACGCCGAATGAATTCGATCTGCTTTTCTGCCTCATGTCCAATGCAGGTTTTCCAATCACACATGCACAATTACTTGGCGCTGTGTGGGGCCCAGATCATAGCGAGCAAGTCGAGTACCTACGAACGTTTGTAGGGAAACTGCGAAAGAAGCTCGCAGACGATGCTGATGCCCCTAACTACTTGCTTACTGTTTCTCATGTCGGCTACTGCTTTCGCGTCCAGCCTGACTCTTCGGCAGACGCACAGAACTCACTCCTTGCGTTGGAGGCTGACTTGCCAAATCGGTAGGACGCTGTTGATCGAGATCTCGTCTTACTGTAATGCAAGCCTTGTCGGAGATTGGTCCGCTCGTATGGGGAGTTTCGGGTCAACTACTTGAAGCAGCTCGCCACCGTGGGCCAGGAGCGCGCCTCGTAAGGGGCGTGTTCCTCTTTTTCGTCGACCCCGTCTGAAGCGCGCCCTACCGCCCCATAGCGCCGCGAAGTGGGTACCGGCGGCAAATCTGCAAAAATTTACGGTAACGTCTTGTACGCAATGTACACCCCTGAGATCCATGTTGGCTGTTGAGTATTTAATGAACTGAGATGTCGCGCCATTTGCGGATGGCTTGAGGCAGGAACTGTTCGAAAGTTCCGCCACTGGCGAGTGACGCCCGGAGTAAAGGGCGAATGAGGCCTGCCACCATGTAGAACTGCACATAGCTGTCGGAGGATGGCCTGCTTGCGATCAGATAGCGTATTAGTTGGAAGTGTCGCAAACAGTGGAGCGGCATTGGTAAGGTAGGCGGAGTGCGAACGAACCGGCCACGATTGTTCCGAGGACGACACTTCCAAGAAGAGATCATCGTGCTGTGTGTGCGGTGGTACCTTCGATCTTCCCTCAGCTATCGCGATCTGGAAGAGATGATGGCAGAACGTGGTCTGAGTGTCGATCATTCCACGATCGCTCGCTGGGTGTTGAGGTACGCCCCCCTCCTGAACGAGCGGCTGCGGCGCCATCTCCGACATCCGAATCGGTCCTGGCGAGTGGATGAAACATCACTTGTGTCCAAATTAGCCTAGAGTGGCGATGCAGATCTCAGGCCACAAAACCGCGAGCATGTTGTGGCGGTACAACATCACCGATGCTCGCGATATCAAAGACGCAGGAAAGCGCACGGAGCGGTATCTGGAGACACAAAGAGGACAACAACATGCACAAACACCTACACAGTACTTTGGTACTAATGTCGGCTAAGTGGTGCCCGGGGGGACTTGAACCCGCACTCGCCTTGCGGCGAAAAGTATTTTAAGACCGGCTCCGAGTCGTGATTGGGCCGGATGCTTGATTAGTTTGCTGGGAGTAGGGTGTTATCGAATGACGGATAGCAATAGCGGTCCGGTCGTTTTCACTGTTGGTGAAGTAGCGAAGATTCTCAGAATCGGGAAAAATTTCGGCGTATTAGGCGAGATCGCGTGGCGATGTGCCCTGCATCCGAATCGGGAAGGCGCATACTGATTCCGCGACACGCATTGGAACTGCTACTCAACCAGTTCCCGGTTTCCAAGGGTGTGACTGCTCAGCATTACAGTGGGTAACCATGAGAGGCCACGTCAGGAGCTATCAGGTCAAAGGCGGTGAGAAGCGCTGGGCAGTAGTCGTGTATCAGGGCAAACTCTCTCAAAGGATGGCAAGCCGCGAAAATCGTATCGATGGGTTCGTGGCCTTCGAACCCGGAAAGAGGCGCAGACCGAACTGAACAAGCTTCTGAAATCGATTGATGATGGGGCCTATGTTGAAGTCTCGAAACAAACGGTTGCGGAATACCTTGAGCGCTGGCTGAATACAGTCAAACCTAACCTGGCCGGCAAGACATTCGAAAGGTATAAACAGATCGTCGAAGTCAATATCAATCCTGTCTTTGGACTCACAAAGCTTGCTAAACTGCAGCCTGTCCAAATCGCCGAGTCGAGTTCTACACGTGGTCGCTGACCGCTGAAAAGAAGGCGACAAATTCGGGGTTGAGCGCTCGCACTGTCTTGCATATCCCTCGTCTGCTCCGAAGAGCTCTCCAACAAGCTGTCCTATGGCAAATGCGTCCCTCAAACCCTGTCGATGCAGTCGAAGCGCCACGACCGGCGCAGACGGAGATGACGGCGGTCGATGAGGCGCGCGCGGCATGGCTCATTCAAGCGGCCGAGGGCACCCCCTTATACCTTGCGATTTTGATGGCCTTATGCACTGGAATGCGGCGCGGCGAAATTCTCGGCCTACGCTGGAAAGACCTCGATCTGGAGAATGCGCAATGACGGTGCACCAGTCCCTTGAGCAGACGCGTGCCGGAGGGGCACGCTTTAAGAGCCCGAAGACGAAACGAGCGCGTCGGACAATCGCACTCCCGCAGATTCTAGTAGCCGCGTTACAGGAACACCTGAATCGGCAGCAGAGAAATAGGGAATCGTTTGGGAACGACTATCCCCCTCACGATTTAGTGATTCTGCTCGCTGACGGCACTCCGTGGCCGCCTGACCGCTTCACAGATGCGTATGTTGCCTTCACGCGCCGAATTGGCGCGGAAGGGATCCGCTTTCACGACCTTCGGCACACCCACGCCTCCGAATTGCTACGGCGCGGCATGCCGATCAAAACCGTCTCCCAGCGGCTTGGGCACAAAGACGCCTCGGTCACGCTGAACGTCTATGCGCACGTTATGAGCGGCGATGATGAGCGAGCGGCCGACGTAGTCGATGATGTGATGCGCAAACAGATGAAATCGCAGTCTATGGGGAAGGCAAACTGATGCGCGGATTTGCACAGCGCGGGAAATCGCAAGATTTCGCTGCGCATCCCTTCGAAGCTAAGTCCTTTATTTTCTGGCGGTGAGGGTGGGATTCGAACCCACGGAACCCTTGCAGGTTCAACGGTTTTCGAGACCGCCCGATTCAACCACTCTCGCACCTCACCCTATATCTAACTTACCAGTTTCCCCATATTTACCGCCACTGTCACTATGCTGATTTCGTCTCCGGTTTGGGCAATGTCACTGTTTTGTCACTCTCTGTCACAACGGGCTTCCAAAAGGCGCACCGCCTGCTGTTTGGCGTTGCGATTTGTATGCGCGTAGCGCATGGTTGTTGTTATATTCGCATGGCAGAGCAGTTCTTTGACTGTCACTAAATCCGCTCCTTCGCGGGTCAGCCGTGAAGCAAACGTGTGCCGGAAGGTGTGCCATGTGACGGCCTTGAGCCCGGCGTTGCGGCACGCTTTTTTCAGCCCCAGCCACAGATCCTTGAACTGATCTCCGGTTTCGGGGTTGTAGAAAACATACGGCGATTTCCGCATCCCGTGCCAACACGCACCACTCGCGCTGCTTCATCGTTGAGTGGCAGTTCGAGAATTCGTCGCGTCTTTTGCACGAGAAACCGGATGCAGTCCTGCCCCATATCCGCCTCCTCCCACTTGAGTTTGAGAATGTCACCAAGCCGCACTCCGGTATGGAATGGCAAACGTTACCAGGTCTTGAAGATAAGGCGAGCAGCATTTTAGCAACCGCGCCTCTTCTTCTTCCGTGATGGAACAGAATTGAAGGTTATTCTCTGCAAGAAACTTTACCCTCTTCACCGGATTGCGACCGCGGTAAATGTCCCATTGCTCTGCCATGTTGAAGAGATGCTTCAGCAGCGGTATCTCCCGGTTCACCGTAGCAGGGGCTGCGGCCTGCATTCGGTCGAGCTTGTAGTGCTCGATCGAAAGCGGGCCAATATCAGTGAGCAGCACGCTTCCGAAGAATCCGTTCAAATGCTTCATGATCTGCTCGTCGCGCAGCCAGGATCGCTTGTTCGCCTTCGCGTACTCCAGATACTGTCGACCGAATTCAGAGAGCGTGATTTTAAGCGGCTTGCCGTATTCGCCGCGGTCAATCTCTGAAATGCGCCAGGCGTAGAACTTTTCCGCCTCACGCCGGTTGCCAGTTCCAGTGCTTTCCTGAACCCGCTTGCCATGAGCGTAAAAATCCGCGTACCAGATGCGGCCGCGTTGGTAGAGTGCCATCGAGTGCTCCTTCTACCTCCTGCCAGCCTCTTCCAGTGTAGTGGAGCTGATCCTGGCAAATTCGACGAAGCCTTTCGCGGCCGGCGCTGACGACTCGTTCCACGGCTTCCGCGACAGCTGAGAGAAAATAGCAGCGGTCGGTGGTGCCATGACCGGCATTTATCAGCAAGCAGCCCCAAGATGCCGTGCCGCGAACAGAAAGTGAGTTAAGGTTGACTGATACGAACGGGGACATTCCGCTCACCGCTGATCCGCGAGTAGATGCTGCGCTGAAGCGTATTCGGGGAAAGTTCCAAGACCTGGAAGACGCCATGCTGGTGCAAGCGCACCTGGAGAAACGTGCCTGGGAGCGCATCAAAGAGCATGCCCAGGCCTTGGCCGATCACGATAAGTGGATGCTTCATTTTCAGCAAAAGCTGGATGCACTCACCAACATTGTGATGAGGCGCGGGGGCGGACCAAAAACGAGCTGAGCATTCCTGTCGAGCGCGTTAGGGATATTCTGCCGACAACCGGGCCAGCGAGACGCATCGACCGCCGCCTGCTTCGTTAACTATAATCCGTGTCCGACTCGGATGCGTTCGAGCGATAAATCCCTTGCATGAGCATGCGGCTATGACTGACGAGCGGTATGGTTCCAGAAGCGCATCGGGTGGGAGGATAGCGTCGAAAAACTTCGCGACCCGCTGTCCGTTACATTCGACGGCAATCACGCGCCACATCGGCACTACGCCTCTTACAAAACTTCGACAATGATTCATTCCTTCTCCGATTTGGGCAGTGTCACTGTTTGTCACGACTGTCACGACGGGCTTCCAGAAGACGCACAGCCTGCTGCTTGGCGCTGCGATTTGTATGCGCGTAGCGCATGGTTGTTGTTATATTCGCATCGCCGAGCAGTTCTTTGACTGTCACTAAATCCGCTCCTTCGCGCGTCAGCCGTGAAGCAAACGTGTGTCGGAACGTGTGCCAGGTAATGCCCTTCAGTCCAGCCTTCCGGCATGCCTTTTTCAGGCCCAGCCACAGATCCTTGAACTGATCGCCAGTTTTGGGGTTGTAGAAAACATACGGCGATTTTCGCATCCCGTGCCAAGCACCGACCACTCGCGCTGCTTCATCGTTGAGTGGCAGTTCGAGAATTCGTCGCGTCTTTTGCACGAGAAAGCAGATGCCGTCCTGCCCGATGTCCACCTCCTCCCATTTGAGTTTGAGAATGTCACCAAGCCGCAGTCCAGTATGGATGGCAAACGTTACCAGGTCCTGAAGATAAGGCGAGCAGCATTTTAGCAACCGCGCCTCATCTTCTTCCGTGACGAAACGGAATTGAAGGTTATTCTCTGCGAGAAACTTTACCCTCTTCACCGGATTGCGACCGCGGTAAATGTCCCATTGCTCTGCCATGTTGAACAGATGCTTCAGCAGCGCTATCTCGCGGTTCACTGTAGCCGGGGCTACGGCCTGCATCCGGTCGAGTTTGTAGCGCTCGATCGAAAGCGGGCCAACGTCGGTGAGCAGCATGTTTCCGAAGAATCCGTTCAAATGCTTCATGATCTGCTCGTCGCGCAGCCAGGATCGCTTGTTCGCTTTCGCATACTCCAGATACTGTTGGCCGAATTCGGAGATTGTGACTTTAAGCGGATTGCCGTATTCGCATCCTCGTCGGAGAGTTGCCGTGCTCCGAAGGCGACGACATCGCCCGCCGCGTGCATACTGGTGCGCCAGTTGCTGCTTGCGAATCTCCGCTTGCGGATCGACTGGTTGCGTTATCGGCTGTGGCGGTGGGTACCAGATGGCCGGCGCTTGCGGCTGACCAGCAACTGGCTCGCTTGCCCTACCGTTCGGGAACGGATGCGCGACGGTTTTTGCGGCGTTGACGAACGGGGTCGTGACAGCACTGCTCTCAGGCGACGGAGTAGAACCGGCGGCAGGCGGCTGCCCCAACGACGCGATCGGTACTTCTCCTTCGACCACTTTGCGGTTGCTCTCGGCGGCATCGGAGGCAACAACCTGTTCCTGCACTTTCTGGCTCCGCTGCTCCTGTCTCTTGAGCCGATAATGAAAGCCGAATACAACCGCGGCCACTACGACAAGAAACACTCCGACTGCAACGGCGATGAGCCGTGGAGAGATCGCGCTCAAGGACGACCGGGCGGCGGCCCCACAGGTTAACGGTTGCCACTGCTCCCTCCCCCCTGGAGGCCGTGATTCTTGATGCAGGCCCGCTGCTGTTTCTCGCCGACGCTCTCGAGGAGGCAAGCCCGTTCGAATACTGCATCGATCACGAGTTCGTTTCCCTGCCAATGCGCATTGGCCGGAATCGGGCCACGTTCATCGCTGATTTCAATGACAGGTAAACCCCGATGCCGTGCTTCTTCTGGGAGCGTGATGTAGGTATGCACTCCGTCATCTCCGATCGCGGAAGGCTTGAGATACCCGGCATCCAGAGTCCGCCAGCGAAAGTTCGCGAGTAAGGGGACTTACATCACGCTCGCGCTCGGCACGTAAGGTTTGATCCGCGGTGCTTCTTCCCGGATTAAATCTCGCTGCGACCGCGCCACCCATTAGTCCGAAGTTTCACTAAAGCCGATAAGAAGTAAGGTTGAGACGCCACCCCCAACAGGGAGCCTCCTGGCAACCGATTTTCGTCAACACCTAGTAAACACCTGTCAACACCTGAAAACCCAGAAGCCCGGGTATGTTACCTGACCAGAGTACGCACTTACCCGCCGGTCGGTGCACGTAAATTGCGAGAAAATCCCTTCCAGTGTTGCCGTAATCTTATTCCTAGACTATAAACCCTGGGAAGCCTGGCAGCTTGGATTAGGGCGTAGACAGGCTGGTATTAAGAATTGCCCATACAACCCAGATTCCCCGTACGCGGCGCCGCAGCTGTTGGTCCGGCTGGGTCGAAGGAAAGACGGAACGTCTGAAGGAGCTGCGTCAATCATCTGCTAGAGAGGACACGTGTCTAGCGGGAATAGGTGGTAGTGGAACATAACGGAAATGGAATGCGGGCCCGCTTGTTTTGATCGCTTATCTCTTCGTGTTCAATGCGGCAGTGCAATGCGTTTTCACTAACGTGCATCCCGGTTGGGATGCGCAGTGTCTCCCACCTGGCGTGATGGTCGGAAACGCCAAGCTCACGGACGAAAGCTTTAGGAGATCAGGCTTCGCTTGCAACAGTTTGTCAACAGTGCGTGTGGTCAGAGGTTGGTTGGCGACAGAGCACAGCCTGCTAGTGGAACATAAAGGAAACGTAATACCCGCGCATTGGCTTTTAGGTCACTACTTGTTTGTTTCCAGCAACTTCGACCCGAATACCTATTGAAGCTGCCGTATTCGAAATATAATACGCTGGTCTTTCAGTCAACCAGCGCCGTGGTCGGAGAGCAAAGATCGCGATGATGCCATAGTGGGCAGGCCTAAATGGTCCGAGACGCGTAAGCTCCCGCTTTGCCTGCGAAAGCAGCCTAGCTCACGGAAACACAGTGACCACGTCAAGAAGTCCCAAAGTTTTGAAAATTGCGACTAGTCTGAATCTGCTGAGATGAAGCCAAGTCAGCCGAGAACCATGACCGCTGCCGACAGGGAAGAATTGAGAATTGGCCAAGTTTCGGACCAGCAACGCAGCGCCCCTGTTCGTATTGGTTCTGCGATGTGACGCTTTGGGGTCGCTACCAACGTCAGAATCACGATACCTGGGGTTAAGAGATCGCGAACTCGAACTAAGAGCCAAATAAATTTTCGACAAGACTCGCTGCACGCGGCAGTAGTTGCGCTTAGCGTTGCTATAGCTCGACGGGTCACAAAATTTGGCTGTTCGGAAAGATCGAGCCCAAACGTATGGCAGACCAATTGCAAACCCTCACGTCAGGCGTCACACACCGCGTGCTGAGTGTGACGTTTCAGAGGCTAGAAGATCGCTCAGTTGGTTCGTTTTGCGAAATCGGTCGGTGGGACTGAAAGGGCGGCAGCCTGCGTAATTCGATCATCGATGAGACGTCCAACATTGCTGGGATGGGCGTTAGGAGCAGCAGTGTACGCCAGATTACCGCTGCGGTCGGTTCGGACGATGCGGAATAATCGCGCAGACGACGGTCTTCCTTCGGAGGGTGTCCGTCCTGTCCGGTGAATTAGGAGCCGCCGTGCCCGTCGCATTGTCCGGCCCAGTGTCTGTACTTTCTCATTCGGCAGTACTAATGATGATCGCCGAATATGTTTGCTATCTCGCTGTGTTTTTCCGCCCGGCATCACCGGTCTATGAGATGGTACGCCTCAACGTGCGCTACGTCTCCTCACGCTCACTCTGACTCGATGTAATAACGCTGCTCGAGGCACCGCGCGCGGTGCTTTTCGGCGAAGGAGCGCATTAAGATTGATGTCCTCAGCGACGATCGAAACAGCACCTGTCGAAGTCCTCCCGGTGAAAGGCCGAGAGGGTAATTCGTACACACAGATCCTGAAGTCCTCCGCCTGGGTCGGCGGTTCGACAGTTCTCAACATTGCGATCGGAATCGTGCGCACGAAAGTCATGGCGATACTGCTCGGCCCCGCTGGCTTCGGCTTGAACGGGCTCTATTCGGCGGTAGCAGATGTGGCCCAGAGCGTCGCCGGAATGGGGGTCAACAGCAGCGGTGTGCGTCAGATCGCCGAGTCTGCCGGAAGCGGCGACCGGCAGCGTATCGCACAAACGGCAGCGGTTTTGCGCCGCACGTCTTTGGCATTGGGCTTCGCTGGTGCGGTTTTGCTGGTCATCTTTTCAAAGCAGATTTCCAGCCTGACCTTTGGCAATGCCGGTCGTGCGAGCGCGATCTCGCTCCTCGCATTGGCGGTCTTTTGCAAGCTTGTCTCAGCCGGACAGGCGGCGTTGGTTCAGGGCATGCGTCGCATCTCCGACTTGGCGAAGATGCAGATTTCGGGTGCGGTTGCAGGCATCCTGACGGGAATCCCGCTGGTCTATCTTTGGGGGCAGGCGGGTATTGTTCCCGCTCTTATTGCGGTGGCCGCCAGCATGCTGATGACATCCTGGTGGTACAGTCGCAAGATCCCGGTTCCGCGCCTGAGGGTCGGTCTGGCCGAGATTGGGCACGAAGCGGCGGCTCTGCTGAAGCTCGGCTTCGCCTTTATGACGAGCGGGTTTCTCACGATGGGCGCTGCTTACAGCGTGCGCATTCTGCTCGCGAGACGGGCGGGGATCGCGGCTACCGGCTACTACCAGTCCGCTTGGACCCTGGGTGGCCTGTATGTCGGAATCATTCTGCAGGCCATGGCGGCGGACTTCTATCCGCGCCTAACCGCAAGTATCCGAGACCATCGTGTTTCGAACCGCATTGTCAATGAGCAGACGGAGGTTGGGTTGCTGCTCGCCGGACCCGGCGTCCTCGGTACCCTGACGTTTGCACCACTCATCCTGGCGCTCTTTTACAGCCCGAAGTTTTACGCCGCCGTTGAGATTCTGCGTTGGATCTCCCTCGGAACGTTGATGCAGGTTGTGAGCTGGCCAATGGGCTTCATTGTTCTGGCGAAAGGCCGGCCGAGTATATTCCTTGCAAGTGACTTAGGCTGGACGATCGTCTATTTGGGTCTGGCTTGGTTTCTGGTCCACAACTACGGTCTCGAAGGGGCCGGAATGGCCTTCTTCGCATCGTACCTGTTCCACTTGCTATTGAATTACGCTATTGCGCGGCGACTCAGCGGTTTCCGCTGGTCTAAATCCAATCGCCACACGGGCGTACTCTTCTGCGGTCTTATTGCGCTCGTCTTTTGCGCCTTGCGTCTCCTGCCCCAGACGGTGAGCGTAAGTGTGGGTGGGATCGCCCTCGTGGGTGCTACGTGGTATTCCCTTTCGTGCTTTGCACAGCTGGTCTCGGCGGCACAACTTCCGGCTCCCATTAGCCGTCTGCTGCTTGCCTTTCATCGGCGCGGAGACGCCGCATGAGTCCGCCATTCGCTCCACCATCGGCAGGGCTACCGCAACGCAAGCCGCGACTGGTCTTTTTCCGTTATCAGTATCCGCCGGATCTGCCCGCCTTCCTGCTGCGGCATTTCGCCGAGCATGTGAATTGCCTGCGCGAATTTTTTGACGTGATTCTCATAGATCGCGACTGCGATTACGCCTGGGTTTGCGATGAATACCAACCTGATCTGGCGCTGTTCGAAAGTGGCTCGAACATCTCGACTTCCCGGCGTCTGCATATATGGAACACCAACCGCAACCGGCAGGTAGCGAAGGCCGGGCTCTTCAATGCTGATGCCTGGGCCGAGACGCGCGCTGGCACTTTGTCCGAGATGGAGCATTGGGGCGTCGAGACGTTTTTCGCTATTTCGACGACCGCGCTCGAGCATGCGCCCGAACTTGCCGGAAGCTTGTATATCTGGCCTAATTTCATCGACGGCGGCATTTATCGGGATTACGGAGCTCCCAAGCTTATACCGATATTGCTGACCGGCTCGACCGGCCCGCAGTACCCCTGGCGCCATCGCATATTTGCCCTCGCTTCCCAGCATTACCCCACTCTCTCCTGCCCGCATCCCGGTTACCTCAAGGATCCAGCGGAGGCGCAGTTGCTGGCTGGAGAGCGCTATGCTCGGGCAATAAACGGCTCCTTCTTTGCGCCGGCATGCGGCACGGTGGCGCGCGAAGTGGTCCGCAAACATTTCGAGATACCGGGAGCCAAGTCCTGCCTTATCGCCGAGCGTTCACTAGGACTCGAGGCCGCCGGCTTCCGCGACATGCAGAACTGCGTCTTTGCACACGAAAACGATCTTCTCGATAAACTCGCGTACCTGTTCCGCCATCCCGAAAAACTGCACGCCATCACTGAGGCTGGTTATTGTTTGGTCCACGAACGCCACACCATGCGTTCACGAAGTCAGATTCTCGATTGGCTGTACCTTCGTTCCGGTCTCGAAGCGGCACAAATCATTGTGCAGGACGATCCCTTTGCGCCACTGCGTGTTGTTAACTCTCAGCGGAAGGGAACGGCTCTGCCTTGCGCAAACGGGCTGCACCTGCAATTACTCGCCGCCGGTGATGAAAGGCTGCGACGCGGACAGTTCACCGAAGCCGAGAGACTTTATCGTGAGTGCCTGATGTATATGCGCCGGCTGCCGGAAGCACACTTGCGGCTGACTCTTTTTTATCTGCTCGCGGGTGATGCCCAGCGCGCCGAGAAGTGGATTCTCGAGCCGATTACCTATACGCTCGCTCAGTATCGCGCGTTCTCGCCCGAGCCGGTCGAATGGGCGTGGTTCTTAATTACTCTCGTCTGCCGCGGCGCCTTGCGCCGCGCTGTACGGCGTAGTCGGGAATTCGGTTGGCTCATCCACCCGGAACTCGAGCGCGCGCGCATTCTGATCCGCTTACTAGCCGGAGAAGAGAACGTGGGCAGCCCCGAAACTGCGGGCGAACAGCGCCGCAGTCAGCCCAGTATCCACACGGTTCCGTTCAAAACTACTGGTGAGTGGACAAACGCGGTCTGCGCCATGCTGCGGGCCTGCGGCCGCGAGCGCCAAGCCGCGCTGGCTGAACATCGACTGCCGTACTTGCTCGAGCGCGCTGCGCTGGGAAATGCAGTGACCGAGAATCGCTCGAGCGCCAACGCCCTTCGTTACTTTCGCCGACGACATTGGGGCACAAAAGTGATAAGCAGATTGCGTGTACTCCGGTCTTCGCTCAAGCGCAACCTCAGACCGTCGGCGATGCTCTCGAATTCCGCTTCGTCACCTACGGCTGAGCCGAACCCGGTTGCGAGGAACTCGTAGATGCCTAGCCTCTTGCGCCAGATCGAAAACATACAGGATGTCGTTGACTGGGATCTCTGCACCGGCTGCGGCGCCTGCTTTTCGCATTGCGAGCGCGGCGCCGTCACGCTGATCAACATCGGCTCGGTGGGCATTCGGCCACGCTTTGATTCCGAAACCTGCCAGAATTGTACGCGCTGTCTGGCGGTTTGCCCGGGCTACAAGCTCGAACTCCCGGTACCGGCAGAAACCAAGCGGGCTCCTGACTTAGGCGCCGAGGAATTCGGGGAAACGCTAGAGATCTGGGAGGGCCATGCAACCGATCCGGAGATTCGCTTTCGCGCCTCCTCGGGCGGCATCATCTCCGCACTCGCCTTGTACTGCCTCGAGCGGGAAAACATGCAGTTCATTTTGCACAGCACAGCGTCGCCCGACGAGCCGTGGGTCAATCGGACCGTGGTCAGTTCCAGCCGCGATGAAATCCTGGCTCGTGCCGGATCGCGCTACGCTCCTGCTTCGCCCTGCGATGGTATACGGCAGATTGAAGAGAGCGAGGGCACGTGCGTCTTCGTCGGCAAGCCCTGCGATGTTGCCGCAGTTTCGCTGCTGCGCCGCGAGCGTAAACAGCTCGATGAGCGCCTCGGACTAGTACTGACATTTTTCTGCGCGGGGACGCCATCAAGCGAGGGCAGCACCAATCTGGTTCGCTCGCTTGCCATTGACCCGGCGAGCGTAGCAAGCGTGCGCTATCGCGGTGAAGGATGGCCCGGAGAGTTTCGTGTTTTCTCCGAAACCGGAGCTGCACAAGCGTCCCTTAGTTATCAGGAGTCTTGGCGACAGCTGACCAGCTACCGCCCGCTACGCTGCAATCTCTGCCCGGACGGCCTGGGCCGATTTGCCGATATTGCCTGCGGCGATGCGTGGCACAAATTCTCCGGCACGGATCGAGACACAGGCCGGTCATTGGTGCTCGTACGCAGCGCCCGGGGCCGCGAGATTCTGCGCCGCGCGCGCGAAGCCGGTTATGTGAGACTGGTGCCGGCCGGTGCCGACGCTGTGTTCGCGGCGCAAGGGAGTCTGCTCGCTCGCCGACGAGAGCTCTTCGGACGCATCGTTGCTTTACGAATGCTTCGCATTCCTGCACCGCGCTTCGCACATTTCAGCCTGTTTCGAAGCTGGATCAAATTACCCGCGCTCCGCAAAATTCAGACTGTCACCGGCACTCTGGGGCGGGCCTGGACGCGCGGCTGGCGTGCTCGTCGCCCACTTAGGGTCCCTTCCAGTGGATGTAGGCCGGCCTGAATCCATGCGCCTCGACCGCTTCTTGAGCGTTCACATTGCCCGGCCGCTCGTTCGGATGCAGATACGCGCGGTGCGAAGCATTCCTATCCTGATGTACCACGGCATTCGGCCCGTAACGGGTCCGCGGCGTCCGTACCGGGCAACCTGCACTGCCCCGGAGGTCTTCGCCGCACACCTGCAATTTCTGGCCGAGGCAGGCTACCGCGGTGTTTCGCTGAAGGAAGCGATCTCCTCTCCTCCCGCCATCGAAAAGATGGCCGTGCTCACTTTCGATGATGGCTTCGACGACTTCTACCGTACCGCATTTCCACAGCTTGCACGCCATCGTTTTTCTGCCACGTTGTTCGTGGTCTCGACGTTTGCGGCGTCGGGTAGCCGACGACCGGCCGACTTTGCAACCGATTGCTTTCTCGATTGGAGCGAAATCCGTGCACTAGATCAGGCCGGAATTGAAATCGGCTCCCATACTGCCACCCATCCTAGGCTTTGGACAATGAGCGCCCGCGCGCGTGAGTCGGAACTGCGCACTTCCAAAGCGGAAATTGAAAATGCGATTGGTCGCCCGGTCGAGAGCTTTGCGCACCCGTTCGCCTTTCCTGAACAATCGGCCGCGTACGCGTCAGAGCTGTGCGGACTCTTACGCGACTGCGGCTACCGCGCTGGGGTCTCAACGCGCATTGGCATAGCGCAGCCAGCCCCTGGCGAATATCTGTTGCCGCGGCTTCCCGTGAATACGTACGACGACCTGGCGCTGCTGGCAGCCAAGCTCGAGGGAGGTTATAACTGGCTCGAACCCATACAGCGCCACTACAAGCGCCACCTGAAGCCACTCTTCCCCCATATCGGATCTCACCCGAGAGGAGAAGTACATGAGTAGCTTGGCGTCCGCTCCGGAGCTTTCGCTGATCATTGTTAACTGGAACTCGGTCGAATATCTACGCGGCTGCTTAGTCTCCGTTTACGCACATACGGCAGGCATCGAATACGAAGTGATCGTAATTGATAACGCCTCGGGTGACGGGTGCGGCGAGTTTCTCGCACGCGAATTTCCGGCTGTTCGCTTCGTCGGTAGCACTGAAAACGTCGGCTTTGCGCGCGCCAACAACGTTGCCTACCGACAGGCACAGGGAGAGATTCTGGTCTTCCTCAATCCCGATACCGAAATCCGCGAGAACGTACTCTTGCGCATGGCACAGCATTTGCGTGCACATCCGGAAGCAGGCGCGGCCGGAGCGCGTCTGCTCAACAGCGACGGCTCGTTGCAAACGAGCTGCATACAAACGTATCCGACGATCCTCAATCAGATCTTGGATTCCGATCTGCTGCGGCGACTGTTTCCACGGTCGCGCCTGTGGGGTACAGAGGCTTTGTTCGCGCCTACGCGCAAAGCGCAGGCAGTGGACGCTATCTCGGGTGCGTGTTTTGTTGCGAGGCGGCAAGCCTTCGAGGCGGCGGGGCTGTTCACAGAAGACTATTTCATGTATTTCGAGGATCTAGACCTCAGTTATAAGATCTCCCGCGCCGGTTACCGGATCGACTATCTCTCCGACTGCCCGGTCGTCCACCACGGCGGCCGCAGCTCGATACAGCAACGAGCGAACTTCGTGAGTTTACGACAACGTGAGTCCGTTCTGCAGTTTTTTCGCGCACATCGCGGCACCGCTTACTCCCTCTGTTACCGCGCGATGCTGGCTGTTGCGGCGGCTGCGCGACTCTGCCTGATCCTGCTTGCCACCCCGCTTGGGAGATTCCTCTTCAAGTGCGGCCAGCAGCCCGCCTTTTCCCGCTGGTGGGCGAATCTGCTCTGGGCGCTCGGCCGCTGAATCAGACGAGGTCAACTTTGAACAGTAGCACGCCCATCCTCTGTCCACCACCGCGCATTGCGCTGATCACACCGGTACGCGATGAAGAGGCGTTCATCGGCGGCATGATCGAATCCATTGCCGCCCAGCAGATTCGACCGGCGAGATGGATCATCGTCGATGATGGTTCTTCTGACAAGACACCGGAGATCATCGAGCGGCACGCCCGACGATACACGTTTATCGAACTTCTTCGCCTTGCGCCGCACGGTGTGCGAAAACCGGGGGGCGAAAATGCAATCGCGCACGCTCTGAACCGGCTCGGTCTGGAGCAATTCGAGTTTCTGGCTCGTTTCGACGCGGACCTGCTGTTTACACCCGATTACTTCGTCCGGCTGCTCGAGGAGTTTTACTCGGATCCGGCTCTCGGCATCGCCGGCGGCGGCCTTTATGTGGAAAGTGCTTGCGGAGTTCGGCTCGAACGCGCACCCGAATATCACGTCCGGGGGGCTGTCAAAATGTACCGGCGCGAATGCTTCCAACAGATCGGGGGACTGGCACCGCAAATTGGCTGGGACACGATCGACGAAGTCCGGGCCTGGACGAAAGGCTGGAGCACGCGCAGCTTTTTTCAATACCGCGTCATCCACCGTCGCCCGACCGGCGGGGGACTGAAGCTGAATCGCATCTACTTCGAGCGTGGCAAGGCGGAGTACTACACGTGGAGTCATCCTCTGTTTGTGCTGGCGAAAGCCCTGAAGCTTACTCGTGAATTCAAGCGCTGCGACGCTCCCGCCTGCTTTGTCGCGGGATTTTGCGCCTGCTATTTACAATCTCTGCCACGCCTTCAGGACCGTGATTTCGTTCGCACCCGGCGGCGGCAGCAGCTAGGACGAGTAGCAACCCTTGGCGCATCCAAGCTACCGCGCGGAGACTCCTGATTCGGCATGGACCTGGCACTCGTCATTGTTATCGATCTCATCGCGATCATCACGGTCGCGGTGCTCGCTAACTCGCGCGACGGACTCGAGCGCGCGCTGCCGTTTGTGGCGTTTCTGATGGCGCTCGTGCCCATCGAATCACTGCTGCCGCTCGGCTTTTTCAGCCTGACCACACACCGTATTCTGATCGGACTGCTTGCGGTCTTCTACCTGGCGCGTCGAAAAGGAATGCCCAGCATCCCGCGCGCTTCGCTTCCGTTCAAGGGCTTGATCGCCGTGCACGCGCTCTGGTCGCTGGTTGCCACCGCCAACTCGATCGTGCCGGAAATGAGCATCAAAAAGCTTCTTTCGGTCCTGCTCGAGTATTATCTGCTCTACTTCTTAATGTACAAATGCATCACGAAAGTGGAAACAATTCACCGCATCCTGTTGGGTATCGTCTTAGGGCTCATCGTGTGCTGCACCTGGGGCTCGTTCGAAGCCTATAACGGTTGGGACATTCTCGACTATTTCCCCAGCGTCGGCCACCATTGGGGCGCTCTCACCGGGGCCGGCGAACAGGATCGCGAGGTACGTGCCCATTCCACTTACGATCACGCCATCCTCTATGGTGCCGCGCTTGCGATGAGCATCACGCTCACGCTCTATCTGCTGACCATTGTCCGAAAAAAGAGTCAAAGGGTCCTGCTTTGGGTCGGCCTCTTGTTGATGTTCCTTAACATCTACAAAACGAGCAGTCGTGGCCCGTGGCTCGATGCGATGCTCGGCTGTCTGCTGCTGTTGCTCTTCGGTAAAGGTCAGGTCCGCCGCACCGTTCTCTACATTGCTATGCTCTCCGTCTCGGTTCTCATCATTCGTCCAGGAGTATGGGCCACCATCGCGGGTATCTATGACAATACCTTTGATGGCGATACCGCAACCGCCTCGTCTTATGCGTATCGTTTCGCCCTGCAGCACGCCGCGGTCGACCGTCTCAAACTATATCCGAGCTCTCACGCGCTCTGGGGCTACGGTCCGGAGTCCTTCTACAATGTGCACCTCGAAGGGATGCTGCTCGGCAAGCATCACGTCTTTTTGAGCTGCGATAACGCCTGGGTGGAATTTCTGATCGAAACCGGTTTTATCGGACTCGTAATTGTAATACTGCTGCTCGCGCAGCCAATGTGGACCGCACTGCGCGGGTCCCGGCGAGGACCTCCTGCCGCCCGCGAGCTCAACTTTCTGCTGTTCGTAAATTTCGTCATGTTTTATTTCCAGATGTACAGCGTCGGCATGTACTCCTGGGGCCAAAACGGCTATTTGCTCTGGATACTTATTGCCGTGACCATGGCGCATGCGCGTCTCCATGCTCGTCGTCGTACCGCCACGCCAATTGCCCTGCCCGAACTTCAAGTTGAGCCTGTGTACGCATGAACCCCATGCCCCTAAAGCGATTCGCCCTCTTAGTGCCCGCCGTTTTGCGGCGGCACGCGCGCGAGCACCTGATTGCCATGCAGGTGCGCTATGTGTCCGGTCCACGCCGCATTCGCCTCGATCGTAACGAAGCCGCGGTTACTTGTGTGGTCAAGAATGGCGAATTCTACCTTCAGGCATTCCTGCATCACTACTTCGAAATGGGCTTCCGCCACGTTTTTCTGCTGGACAATGGATCAACGGACCGAACCATCGCCATTGCCCAGAAGCACGCGAACGTTACGGTTTGCCGCTCGCCGCAACCCATCGATACCCATCAGCGGCTCTTCAAGCGGTATCTTGCGCAACACTCGATCGAGGATGGCTGGTGTCTGGACGCCGATATTGACGAGTTCTTCGATTATCCCGGTTCCAACAAAGTCCCGCTCTACCGGTTTTTGGAATATCTAAACAGTCAGGGATACACGGCCGTACTAACTCAGCTACTCGACATGTTCTCCGACAAGCCGCTGGCACAAGTCTCAACTAACGAGAACGAGACATTGGCGGAAACGTATCGTTTTTACGATCTCGCTCACATTCGTCGAACGGGCTATCAAAGCTCTGAAATTGTCGCTCAGTACGGAGCGCGAAACGTAATTTCGCACCCCGGCACTGCACTTCTTTGGGGCGGCATTCGCAAACGACTCTGGAATAACGACTGCCTGTTAACCAAGCATTCGCTTTTCCGGACCGGCTCCGGCGTCGATACGTTTCCGCATGTGCACTTTATGAATCACGCACGCCTTGCAGACGTCTCCTGCCTCATGCGGCACTATAAGCTGACCAGGAATGCTCTCGCGATGGCAATCCAAAATCGCGAGGCATTTACTTCGAATTACAAATCCTATTCCTCTTGCGTAAATTTCCTCGAGCGCCACGCCGCGGAAGGTATCAAGGAGGCAACCGCCGAGCGCTTTACAAACGCGGCCAGCCTGCTCGAAGGTGATTTTCTCTTCGCATCGCGTGAGTACCGCGAATTGATCTTTTAGCCATGAGCCGCCGCTTGCATTCCTTTGCGTTAGTCTCACTGGTTGCGACGTCGCTAGCTGCGGCTGCACCCGTCGTACTCGTAGACAGCGGGCCGCATCCTGTTCTTGGGCCGGTCCAACTCACCGGGCGCTTTTACGGTCTGCCAATTGAGGACATTCCATTGTCCGGCGAAAACTCTGACCGCCTCCTGAAACGCGCTCTCGCCGCTCCCGATACGCTCGTGCTCGTGGTGAATGCCGATGCCCTACCGGCGCTCAGCCCGCAGCTGACCTTCGCAGCCCTGGCCAGCAGAAACAATCCCATTCCGTTGCTGATCCTGTGCCGCAATGCAAGCAACTCGCACTCTGTTAGCGCGTGGACTGGTATAGGCTTGGCTGCAAACTCTGGCAGTCAGCACTGGCAGTTGCATTTCTCCCGATCATCTGCGGCAGCCGCTTTGTCAGGAATCAGCTATCCATTTTTCGGCATGCCGGCGGCAAGTCTCGAGACCTCTGGCTCTTCCAGCACCGTTCTGCTCGAAGCGCGCCACGGGTCGGAGTCGTTCCCGGTAATGGCCGAGGTCGCGCGCGGAGGCGTTCCCGTATTTGTCGCCGCTGTACTGTCGCCTATCCGGGACTCGGGTGCCGATCCGCTGCTCGAAAACTTTTCCGCCATCGCGCCCCTGGCGATGTTTCTATGCTCGGCGGCCGGAGATCGTGCCTGGCATTCACCAGGCGTTTACGCGAACTTCACCGTCGATGATCCCTGGCTGTCCCGCCGCTACGGAAGCCTCGATTACCAGGCGCTCTTAGCGGAAATGCAGCGCCACGACTTTCATACCACAATCGCCTTCATTCCCTGGAACTACGACCGCAGCGATCCTGGGGTCGTTTCGCTCTTCCGCAGTCATCCGGATCGATTCTCCATTGCCATTCACGGCAATAACCACGATCATCGTGAGTTCGGCGATTACCGGACCCATCCGCTCGACGAACAATACGCAAATCTCAGGCAAGCGCTCGCGCGCATGCGGCGCTTTGAACAGCTTACCGGTATTCCGTACGAGAGGGTAATGGTGTTTCCTCACGCTGTTTCGCCCGAAGCCACCTTCCGGCTTGTGAAGACTCTCAATTTTCTGGGCACCGTTAACTCCGAAAATGTTCCTCTCGACGCCCTCGCTCCCGCAGACCCGCTGTTCTTTTTGCGCCCAGAAACCCTCGCCTATCAGAACACGTTGAGTGTCCAGCGCTACTCTGTCGAAATACCGGTTTCCTCTGGCAGGGCTGCCGTCCAGGCGTTTATTGGCAATCCGCTGCTGTTTTATGCTCATCAGCCGTTCTTTAAGGACACAATCTGTGCTTTCGATTCAGTCGCGGATATGGTTCACGGTATCGCGCCGGCTACCCACTGGACCAGTCTCGGGCAAGTACTGGAGCACCTTTATCTCCTGCGGCTTAGGAGCGACGGAGATTACGACGTGATGGCATATTCCCCGCGGTTGACTCTGGCAAATCCGGAGAACCGCACCCTGACATTCCATATCCGCAAGCCAGAGGATTTTAAGCCGGAAATACGCAGCCTTTTTATAGATGGTAGGCCCGCTGCGTGGCACGCGGAAGCAGGTGAACTCGTTACCGCCGTGCCGCTTGGTCCCCACCAGACCTCACATATCGAGATTGCCTATCGCAACGACTTCAACCCCACGGCGACCCCCATAGCGCGTAGCAATCTGCGAGTAGCATTGCTGCGCTATTTATCCGATTTCCGCGATATCGCGCTCTCGGAAAGCGACATTGGACGACGGATTGCCGCTCTTTACGCGCGTCCTACGGTTACTCCTCTGGAGGCGACGATCGGATTGCTGTTCACGGCCACCACCGTTTTGTTACCGATTTACTTCAGCAGAAAGAAGCACTTCCGATGCCGTGTTTCCTCCACCGTCAGAAAATCCGGTTGATGGTGTTCGGCGTGGTGCTGCCGTTGCTCAATTTAACGTGTGCGTGCTCTGCTTCCGCTGTAAACACGGCCTATTTCTTGCGCCCAAACGCTACTGGTGATGGGAGCAGCGGGGTAATACCGACCGTATCGACTGGTATCGCCTTGAGCCGGGAGATGTTGTATGCACGCCGGCATGCAAACTCAGACGGGCGGCTATTCAAAACATCCGATCGTCATCCGGTACGCAGCCGACTGGGACCGAGGCGCCATTCGCCGCCGGAACTCTAACTTGTTAACTCCAAGGCTCAGATCTATGAAACCTGCCGTTGATCTATGAAAATCGCTATTCTAGGAGCCGCCTTCAACACCCCGAATATGGGCGTGAGTGTGCTCGCCGCCGGCGCCCTTCGGGCCACTCTCGAACGTTTTCCAAAAGCTGAACTCGTCCAGCTGGATTACGGTCGCAAGCCCTTCACTTTCCTTTTTCGGCATAAAGATAGGTCGGTGAAGGTTCGCTTTGTAAATCTTCGTTTCTCGAAAAGATTTTACCTTACGAACAACGTCGCACTGCTGCTTCTGCTCGCCACACTGGGCCGGTTGATTCCCGGACGACGTGCGCGCCGCGCATTGCTTTCGGTAAATCCATATCTTCGCGAGATCCTCGCCACCGACCTCTTCTTTTCGCTGGCCGGAGGTGATAGTTTCAGCGATATTTACGGGTTTCGCCGCCTGCTGTACACGTCGCTGCCGCAGCTGCTCGTGCTGATCGCGGGAGGCCGCCTCATTCTCCTGCCGCAAACCATCGGTCCCTTCCGTGGTAGGATTGCGCGCCTGATTGCTTCGCTTGTTCTCTCTCGCGCCGAACGCATCTACACTCGCGATGAGGCCAGTCAAAGCGTTGCCCGCCAGCTCGCGCCGCGCGCCAATCCGGAGCGATTCCGCTTTTGCTACGATCTCGGCTTCGACGTCGACCCAACGGCGCCACAGGATACTAAAGTGCTCGGGTTTGCCGCGTCTGAGAGCGCGCCCTCCCCGCTCGTCGGCGTCAACGTCAGTGGTTTGCTGCTCATGGGCGGCTATTCCCGAAACAACATGTTCGGACTGAAGGTCTCCTACCGCGAGCTCGTTTTGCGCGCTATTGCTATGTTGATCGAGCGCAAGCAGGCGCGCGTTCTGCTCGTCCCGCACGTCCTCGGCTCCGCCGCCGAGAGCGACTCGAGCGCCTGCGCCGCGCTCTTCGAAGAACTCAAGGTGCAATATCCCGGTCGTATCGGCCTTCTTTTCGGATCGTGCGACTACGGCGAGATCAAATATTGGATCGGACAGTGCGAATTCTTCATCGCCGCTCGCATGCATGCCTCCATCGGAGCGCTTTCGCAGAACGTTCCATCAGTCTCTATCGCATACAGTGACAAATTCATCGGCGTTATGCACGCCATCGGCTTTGTCGATCTGGTAACAGATCCACGCGAAGCCGGTCAAGACGATACACTCGCCGTAATCGAACAAGCGTTTGAGGACCGGGCTGATCTGCATGCCGCGCTGGCCAAGAGGATGCCTCTCGTCAAAGAGGCAATCCGGCACGCGCTGCTCGATCTGGAGATTCATCACACCGCCTGAACGAGGAGCCACACTATGAAAGCTTGCATGGTGTCCTACAGTTTCTATGAATCGGATAATCGCGTCCGCCGCTATGCAGAGGCGCTCGCCCAACGCGGCGACGAAGTGCACGCTATCACTCTACGGCGTCCGGGTCAGCCGCACTCGGCGATCATCAAGGGCGTGCATGTGCACCGTATTCAAAAGCGGGCACGCGATGAAAGGGGTCCGCTCAGCTATCTACGTAAGATACTCGCATTCTTCTTTCGCTCGGCGTGGCTGCTGGCATGGCAGCATCTAAAAGCTCCGTATCAGTTCGTACATGTTCACTCGGTACCAGATTTCGAAATTTTCGCCGCCGCTCTGCTCCGTTTCCTGGGGGCTAAAGTAATCCTCGACATTCATGACATTGTGCCTGAACTCTACGCCAGCAAGTTCCGGGTAAGCGAAAGCTCAGCGGCATTCCGCCTCCTTCTGCTGCTCGAAAAACTCTCGACGGGCTTTGCCGATCACGTCATCATCGCCAACCATCTCTGGTACGGGAAACTTGTCGCGCGAGCCGTTGCAGCCTCGAAATGCACCCCCATCATCAACTATCCCGATCCTTCCCTCTTTTACCCAATTGCTTGTGAAAAACCACAGAGGAACGACTTCCTGCTCTGTTACCCGGGCACTCTAAATTCCCATCAAGGCCTCGATGTCGCAGTGCGCGCGGTTGCACTCCTGAGGCAGCGTATCCCGACTCTCCGGTTTCTCATCGTCGGCGATGGTCCCGAGCGCGAAAACCTCGCGTGCCTCATCAAATCTCTCCGCCTGGAGGACCATGTCACGCTCGCGGACTTTGTACCCATAGAACAGATCGCCGCGTATATGACCAAAGTCGATCTGGGCGTGGTTCCCAAGCGCAGTGATTCCTTCGGAGACGAAGCTTTTAGCACAAAAATTATGGAATTCATGGCCACGGGTGTTCCGGTCATTGCCTCCAGCACGCGCATCGATCGCTATTATTTCAACCCCGATATCGTGCAATTCTTCGAATCCGGCAATCCAAATGACCTGGCCGAAAAGATCTTTTCTCTTTGGAGCAATCCCTCGCGGCTACGTGCGCTCGCTGCTAGCGCCCGCGCTTTCATCGAACAAAATAACTGGAGGGTGAAGCGCGCCGAGTATCTCGAGCTGGTGGATCGGCTGCTTAGTAAGCCGGCCCACGCACGATCGCTGCCCTCTGCCACTCCGGCTAGTGAACCGAAGTAGTCAGATTCGCCGGCGCCGCTGGTGCCGACGATGAGCCATATTGATATGCGCCCCGGTCCCATATGCCGTCCAAGCCGCGCGTTTTCCCGTCCGGATCGATATTAAACGGCGAGGGAAGTGCCAGGCCCGATTGTGTATGAGAGGCTAGCTGATAGTCTTGCCCGCTGAGATCGACGAACGGGTTGGGAGCCGAACCCTGGCCATGCACTTCACCGGACAAGCTCTGGTCTGAGTAGTCGTTATCTTCATCCGGCAAGCCGCACGCTCCTCCGCTCTTCCAATAGATATTGTTTCGCCCGCGCGTCCCTGAAGCCCATGTGCCGCCCGCTATGTTTGCGCAAACAAAGTACAGATTACTGAACGTGTTGTTGTACAGATATACCGGACCTTCCGATCCATCTTGTGTTTCCACCACCCGCGGATAGCTGCCGCTCATTGGATCGTGCCACACGTTTCCGTAAACGTTCCACGTCCCCGATCCGCCGAGCAGCATAATGCCCTCGACCTGCCAGTTCGTTACCTCGTTATACCGCCAGGTCACGTTATTCGAACTACCAGTATTTACCACGTTCGGATGACAGTACGAAGTGCTCCCGGTGGTATTCGAATCAGCAAAGCGCGAGTGCTCCACGACGAGGTTCTGAGCGCCGTAAATGACCATGTTGTTACATGCGCCATGCACATTCGCGTACTGGATTAGCCAGTCACTCAGCGCGGCCCAGTTGCTGCCATTCCACGACTCCATCTGGATTCCGCGCTGATCGCCATTCTGCGCGCATCCCTGTCCATTCGCACACGGGCCAGCGATCTCGATATACCGCAACGTGACATTCGAGCTCGGAGCCCCGGTACTCACTCCCGCGTAGGAGTCGCTAGGGTTCTGCATAATGACGGAAATTCCGTTCGGCTTCATGCCGTCGATCGTGATATAGCTGTTCTGAATATTAATAGTGCCCCGCATCACTACCTGACCGTCGTAGACGCTGTTCCAACCGCTCGTGCTGGATCCACAAGTACCGTCAGAGGCCGCAGCACGACGTAAAACAATTGGCGTCCCCGAAGCACCGTTCGCACCCGTGGTAATCGAACCTGAGTAGGTCCCACCGGCGATACAAACCGTATCGCCAGCTGACAAACTGCTCCACTGGATCGAGCTTAAGTCGCCCCATGCGCTAGCCCAACTCGAGCCGTCGCCTGAAGCGCCCGACCGCACAAAGTGAGTCGCCGCTTCTGTCTGGCCTGCCCAGAGCACCAGAGCCGCCGTAATCAATGACGCACGGATGATATTACGATTCACCACACTGCTCAACTTGTATTTCATATCTACTTCCTCCCTGCTCGCTAGGGAACGTTTTCGCCACCGCCTGATTCGAATAACTGCTCTATATAACGCCGCTGTTTACCGCAGTTGTTGCCTAGAAATGGACAGTCCAGCACTAACGCTCAAGTCCGCGTAAGCCCTCGTTCCCACCGAAGCGAGCAGCGTGTACAATCCGCCGCTCGTAGTCGAGCGGTACACCTTATAGAAGGTGATATTCGCTGAGCGTTCGGACTCCATTTCAGCGACACCGGATGCGAGGACACTAAAACCGTGAAGTTCATATTGCTCACATTTGCGTCATTGATCGACACGACCGCTGTGTAAGGAGTAAAGTGTACCCCAACACGCTCAGGACAACTAGATACGTTCCGTTCGCCACGCCAGGGAACGTGTAGTTGCTGCAGGCATTCGTGTGTCGATCCCGAAGCCGCTCTCGGTAAGTTAATAGTCGCCAGTAGCGGGACGAGTCCACTTACTTTCCCCGAGATGCGGTATGTGCGCCGATCAGGCGGCGCAAACACAAGGTCGTCATAGTAATGGCTCGCCTCCCACGCCTGGTTGGGAAACGATGCGCTACTAGTGTACTGATACATTTTCGGTGCTGCCCCCGATACATCTAGGGGCCGCGCACTCAGCCCGCGGAACGGTGCGAGGCTATTCGGCTTCGACCTCGTGCCGCTGGCCACCACTCCTCGCGCGGCTCTCTTCAAACTTTCGTCTGAAGTTGGCTCACTGAGCCGGTGCTGCCGATAACAAATCCGCATCGCCCATCCATAAAAGTTAGGCATAGTATACAAACAAATGCTAATAGGATAAGCAATATTTTCCCGGCCTCCCAACATCGATTCGTGGCGGGTCGGCTCGTCTAATAAACAAACATTAGAATCATGTCGAGGCGACTGTCGGCGCACGGCGCGACCAGAATGGTGCAAGTGTCCTCTTTTGCTTGATTTGCGGCTGCGGCAGCACTCGGTGCTTTTCACCCGGCAGCCCGGTCCGAAGCGCGGTGATGAGCTTCCAGATGTGGACACCTTGGGAACAAATGGGTCGGGAGTCATCAATGGTGATGGGAGCCGGAAATGCATCCTAGGATCGCAAACCGCCGTCGCAACACGTGAGGCCTCCAGGGTGTTTGGCGTCCGACAACGATTATATGAGCACGACTTGGACCCCTAGTGCTGGCCGTGGGTGATTCATCAGGACCTAAGTCCGACAGGTGACACTCTCTGGGTTCAGGATGACGAATTTCGACCAATCCATCGCTTGTGCGCCGCAGTTGCGACTCTGCCGAAAGCAAAACAATTCCCTCTGTTTACAGCAAAAGGTTTCCGCTCCGCTATAGTGACAGTCTACCCTTCTGCAGGACCAAAGAAGACCCGTCAAAAACGGTGAAATCCAGGGACACTGACAACAGCCAAATTCGAGCTAAGTTATTGATTGGCAAGAGAATTTCTTGAATTTCGTGCTACTTGCGAAAGTGCCTGATTCGCGTTTCGAAACCTGTTTGCTCCGAAAACAGCGGAGGCCCGGAGTTCGTTTCGCAAGGTGCCGGGCTTATAGCGCCGTTCCTCGACTTGACGTTGTTTGCCCGGCATCTGGACACACTACTCCAGTCTGGGACCGCCTCTCTTTCTGTTTCTAGTCGGATCCGCTGTTCCACTTTGGACACACGCAGAAGGTTTTGGACGGCCTATTTTGTTACACGCAGCACCTTTTCTCCCCCGGGCGATCGCCTCGGAGTTTTCCTCTTCCGTCCGCGGCGGACGGGCAATCGCAACGGCCCAGAGGTATGTGCTGGCACGTCGAAGTACAAATAATACGAGGGCCCATTACGCTCCCATTACGGCATCGGGTGTCGCCTGAACGACCGGGACTTACCCCAACCGGACTTGCACACCTTAGAGACACTGCTCGAAGCGGGCTGTGTGTGAAACGTTCGAAAGAGTGACTCGACAAGGCATTCTTCGATTCTGAGTCTGCCCCGCGGCGTCTGCCCGCATTCGGCCCCTATCAGGGTGCGGGCAAGATTTCACAAATGCTCAAATTGTATCGATCGCCGGTGGGTGCGGTATCGTTGATGGTCACCGTAGTGCCGCTAAGTGGCGTTGGATTGTTTTGCATCTGTACCCAGTATGTGTCTCCGCTCGGAGCCAGATCCTGGTGCACAATCGTCTGACCTGTGCCAGGCGTTAGTGCCACCGCTTTATCGTAATCATTCCCCACGCCGAAGACCCATGAGCCGTTACGGGTTGTCACCAATTGCGCGGTCGGTGCTCCCGTACGCGCGTTACCGCTGGCCGTAGCGCCGATGGCACCCGAGCCATTCGTTCCGGAGGGGTCTACACCGCTGAAACTCGCGACCGTCATCGACGCAACAACACTATGCGAGAGCGTTGCCGTGACGGTCACGTTGTTTAAGGCGGAACTGGCGAAGGCGCGCCAGATTTCCGCGGTGCCGCTTTGCACATTGGTCCGCAGCACAAGAGTCCATGTCAAACCAGCGTCGGTTATCTGGGAAACAGTTGTGTTGGTGCCTGAAAGATAGTCAGTCGCTACAAACGCGAGAAGCAATTTGTTCGAAGACTTAGTCGAGAACCCCGGCGTGGTTAGTGTCGAACTTGCCGTTCCGCTGTCTAGGAAACTTCTCGCATCCATTGAGAGCGTAGGCGTCACTGAACCGGTGAACTTTACGTTCGCTACGCTTGCCGAAGCGATTGTGACGGCTTGGTTCGTTGGATTGAACGCCGCTCCAGCTTTCGTGGGGGTGACAGTATACATGCCCCCTAAGAGCCCGGCGAAGCTGTAGTTTCCCGAACTATCCGCCGTCGTAGTCCCCGTTGCTGCACCCGTCAGGGTGACAGTTGTCCCTGCGCCGACAGACGTGGGGCTGATCGTGCCGATTATGCTGTACGTGGGCACCGGCGTCGCGGTGAAGTTCACGCCGCTGACATTAGCGTTACTTACTGCTACTTGTTGACTTGCGGGTGTAAAGAGGAACCCTGCTTTGGCCGGCGTGATTGTGTAGGCACCACTCACTATCTGCCCGAACACGAAATTACCGCATCCATCTCCGGTAGTCGTTGTATTTACGCCGTTCTCGCCGCTGGCCGCTGCCGTCAACAGGCGCCCCCGCGCCGGCTGTCCCCGGTGTGATCGCGCCAGAGATGGTATATGTCGGCACTGGAGTGCCGGTAAAATCGACGTCGGAGATGTTGCCGCCGCCGATGGTGACTACCTGGTTCGTCGGGGCGAACGTGAAGCCCGTGTTGCTGGCGGTGATCGTGTACGTGCCGTTGTTTAGATTGGAGAAAACGAAGTTGCCCGAACTGTCGGGAGCCACACTAGCGGTCGCGGATCCGGTCAGGCCTATCGTTGTGCCGGCAATCGCTGATGATGGGCCGATCGAGCCCGAAACGCTGTAAGTAGGAGCGGGCGCGGGCAGAATTTCCACCATGCTGAGGTTGTATTGATCGGATGTTGGCGCGGTGTCACCGATGGTAACTGATGTACCGGATTGTGGAATGATCGCGTTCTGCATCTGCACCCAGTAGGTGTCGCCTGTGGTCGTTAACAACTGGTGTACTATCGTTTGGCCGGCCGCGGGTGAACGCGCAATCGCGTTGTCGAAGTCATTTCCGACGCCGAACACCCACGAACCGTTCCTGGTAGTGACGATGGTGCCGGTCGGGGCACCGCTTTTGGCATGACTGCTGACTACCGCGCCGATCGCGCCGGACCCATTGCTCCCCGAGGTATCGATTCCGGAGAAACTCATCACTGTGATCGAAGCGACTACACTCTGGGAAAGCGTGGCCATAATCTTCACGTTACTCAGCGGGGATGGAGATAGCGCGCGCCAAATTTCTGCGTCGCCGCTTTGGGTGTTTGTACGCACAACCGGCGCCCAGGTCAGGCCTCCGCCGCTCACGTTTGTCACGGTAGTATTCGTTCCACTCAGATAGTCAGTTGTGATGAACGCGAGCAATAGCTCGTTTGTCTGACTGGTAGAGAAACCCGATGTACTTATTGTCGGACCGGCAGTCTGGCCGTCATCGGAAGCCGTCGCATCAATGGAGATGGCTTGTCCGAGCACTGTAATCGTTGATCCAGGGCCCGGAGTCTCGAGGTTTGCGCTGTCGTCCACTCCGCGGCTCTGTATAGTCACGGAACCGCGAGTGAGCGCAGTAAAAGTGTAACTCCAGTTCGTCGTCCGTGTCGCCCTGTGCCAGGTCTTCCCGCCATCGATTGAAACTTCCACCGCAGTCACCACACCACCGCCAGAATCGCTGGCCGTGCCGGTGATTGTAACGGCATCCCCGAACGGGATCGTGGTGCCGGTCAAAGGGTACATGACCGTAGAGGTGGGTGGAGTTGTATCCGTCGACATCGTTGCTGGTACGAGCCCCGACTGTCTGGTGGTGGGCTGCACGCCCATATCGGCGAATAAATTCAGAGTTGCCTGTTGTATTCGGATGTCGGTCGGTTCGCTGGCGCCGTCATGAAAGGTGTCTAGGCCCCACGACCATTGCACCGTGCCGGCGCCGAACACCAGAGCCCTGCTGGGTGCCCGATACATCGTCAGGCTGTGCGTGGCTGTGCCGGCACCGTATGTGGAGCCGTAGTCGAGCAGAAGATCTTCTGTAAGGGGATACGTCGCACTCGATAAGTCGAACAAGCCGGCAGGACGGAATCCGTTGTCAACGTCCGCGTCCCATTCGTAGCCAAGCGATCCGGCCACCAACACGGCAGTCTGACCCGGGGAGAGACTCGCAACCGAAGTGTTGCGCCACAAGCGCATCGGCGCAAATTGCGCAGGAACCTCAATAGACAGAAGATCATTGTCCGGGCCGGGCCCGTTCACCTGAAACAGCGTACCCGTGAGCGCATTCTGAGGAAGACCGCCATCGGCCGGCGGGCTGAAACGCGGGTCGGCCGAAGTGCCGGTCCACGTGGGCGGATCAAGCGGATCTATGATGCTGTTGGCCAGTGTTTCTTTGTAACAGACCAGAGTCCGATACGCCGTGTTCGTCCCGTCAATGCTATTTTCCCAGCGGGTCTTCCAGAACACTTCGTTGCCGCTGAAGAACCCGTTTGCCTCGAGCCACCGAATCATCGGATATTCGGCGTTCATGAACCACGTCGCCGCTTCGAGATTGCGCGTGTCGAACGGGCGATTGTAGCTGACTTTATAGGCTCTGTCGGGAAGATGCCACGTACCTAACTCGCCGTAGAGACTGTGACCGCCATAGTCGTTGTAAGCCTGCCAGGTTTCATCAGAGGCCTGGAACAGTATGTCCGAATGGCTTGTGTCGTTACGCACAATAAATGTGATCTGACTCGCCCCGCCCGTACTGGCGTTATAAGGCTGAGCGATATAGAACCCTAAAACGGCGTTGGCTGGTACCTGCCAGGAGGCCGTTACGGCCCAGTTTCCACAATCGTACAGCTTGGTCGTGGCATCGTCACACATGCCGGCTGGGTTTGCGGCAGCGGTACGGATGGATTGATAGTGGTGATAAGGCGCCCACCCGCTCCGCCGTAGTATCTAAGCCGGTAAATATTGATGACGTAGCTGCTTGCCGTCGAGTTGATTTTGAAGCTGATTGTCTGCCCGGCGTTAACGCTGATGTCGGTTGCGAAACCCTGCAGATTCGGGTCCCCAACACCGGAAACGTTCCAATCGGGGATTCTGGGCAATTGGTTCTCGCAGGCGACAGGATTGGCGCAGCTCTGGCCGCTCGCAGCGAGGAAACCTCCGAACAGGACCATCATCGACGAGCATAAGAGTGTAAGAAAACGGCCCGTTTCGCCAAACCGGGATGTTGGCCGCATACTGCGGAAACGTCGAGCGCTGGCCTGATGCCCCCGGCACTGGACGCACAGGCGTAATGGTTGATACGGGACTACGACAGTTTCGTCGGGCTAAGTACAGCGTGCTCGCAAGGCGGCATACGCAAGTCGACAAAGTGATCCGACAAAATCGGATTGACTCCCTATTTTGTTCGTAAAGTGCCGCTGCCGGATGCTGGGATGACCCTCTTTCTAATAGAAAAACGACGTGTCCCGACCTGTTCTTAGACTGCCCCTTCGACAGGAATACGGTCGGCTTCCAAATTGCAAATCAATTCGTCACCAGCCCTGTAACAGGCGCTCAGATGTTTGCAGATTGCAGAGGTTAGAGGGAGTGAGCATGCCAGCCCCGGACGTTTCATCTGTCGGAGTGAGAACGGATTCGTATCTCATTAGGAAATTACGGGGGTCGCTGGCTTCGATCTTCGTTCTATCCATACTCTTAGGCGTCTGTGCCCGGGAATCGAAGGCGCAATGCAGCGCGCCGCCCAATCCGATCGTTGCTGAGAACTGCCTTCCCGGCAATGACAGATCCGAGTGGGACATCCAGTACAGCAACCTCGCCGGCGACCCCAGCATTCAAGGATTTGGGACCGATATCAGCGTCAATGTCGGCGGGACCATCTCCTTCAAAATCAATACCTCTGCGAAAGCCTACTCGATCACCATTTATCGCATGGGCTATTACGGAGGCATGGGCGCCCGCAAGATCGCCACGATAACCCCATCCGTTTCTCTGCCACAAACTCAACCTGCCTGCCTGACGGATGCGAGTACCGGTCTCTACGACTGCGGCAATTGGGCTGTCTCGGCTTCGTGGACGGTACCGTCTACTGCGACATCGGGCATCTATTTTGCCCATCTGGTTCGTACCGATACCGGCGGCGACAGTCACATCGTGTTCGTTGTTCGCAATGACTCGAGCACTTCCGATATTCTCTTCCAAACGAACGACGAGACCTGGCAGGCTTACAACTACTATGGCGGCGGAAGCCTTTATGGGCCGAACACGCCTAGCTACGACCTGACGCAGCGCGCATATAAGGTTAGCTATAATCGGCCTTTCGACACCCGCGGATTCCAATTCGAATCGGCCACCTGGGTTTTCGGTGCAGAGTTTCCGATGGTCGAATTCCTAGAAGCAAACGGATACAACGTAACTTACTTTACGGGTGTGGATGCAGCGCGTAACGGCAGCTTGATCCTCAATCATAAGGTTTACCTTTGCGCGGGACACGATGAGTACTGGTCGGGACCGCACAGGACCAACGTGGAGGCCGCGCGCAATGCAGGCGTCAATATGGCTTTCTTCACCGGAAACGAGGTGTTTTGGAAGACACGGTGGGAGAGCAGCATCGACGGCACAAATACGTCGTTCCGCACCTTAGTCTGCTATAAGGAGACCCTTGCATTCGCGCCGCTCGATCCCAATGATCCGCCAACCTGGACTGGCACCTGGCGCGATCCAAGCTTCAGTCCGCCGGCCGACGGCGGACGGCCCGAAAATGCGCTCACCGGAACATTGTTCATGGTGAACGGAATCGGCAGCGACAATCCAGGAAACGAAGCGATCACAGTTCCTGCAGCGGACGGCAAGATGCGATTCTGGCGAAATACAGCCATCGCCAACCAGGTAACCGGCGCGAGCCATACGCTTCCGGAGGGGACCCTCGGGTATGAATGGAATGTGGACGTAGATAATGGCTCCCGGCCCGCCGGTGCATTCCACCTGTCTACAACTACATACACTCTGACAACGGACTACCTTCTAGACTGGGGCGCTACTTACGGAGCTGGAACGGCGACACACAATCTGATGATGTACCGCGCCTCGAGCGGCGCGCTCGTCTTTGGCGCGGGAACGGTTCAGTGGTCTTGGGGGCTCAACGCTAATCATGACAACCCGTTCGGGTTTGACAATACGGCGCCGGATCCCAACATGCAGCAGGCTACCGTCAACCTGTTCGCGGACATGGGCGTTCAGCCCGCAACGCTGATATCCGGCCTGGTGCCCGCAACCGCGTCGACGGATCGTACGGCCCCAATTTCCGCCATTACTTCACCCACCGCGGGAACAAATCTAGCGGTTGCCGCTGCGACCACCATTACGGGCACGGCGACCGATAGCGGCGGGGGGATAGTGGCTGGAGTCGAGGTCTCTACCGATGGCGGCAATACCTGGCATCCGGCAATCGGCCGAGGCAGTTGGTCGTATACCTGGACTCCAACAGTAGTGGGTAGCACGACGATCCAGAGCCGCGCGGTGGACGATAGCGGAAATTTGGAAAACCCGTCCAGCGGTGTTTCCGTTACTGTCATGGAGCATGACTGTCCTTGTGAAACCTGGCCCGCCTCCGCCGTACCGGTGGACGTTGACAGCGGCGATAAAAGCTCGGTAGAAGTAGGTGTCAAGTTCCGGACCGACTATAGCGGCTACATCACCGGAATTCGCTTCTACAAGAGCAGCGCAAACACCGGCACTCATATCGGCAATCTCTGGACGAGTTCGGGAGCACTGCTGGCGAGCGCGGTTTTTACCGGTGAAACGAGCTCAGGATGGCAGCAAGTAAATTTCAGTACTCCGGCGGCTGTCAGTCCGAATACAACCTACATAGCATCTTATTTCGCCCCATCGGGCCATTACTCCGCCGACTCAAATTACTTCGCGACAAGGGGCCAAGACGATCCTCCGGTACATCTTCTCGCGAACGGAGTCGATGGCTCCAACGGCGTATACGCATACGGCAGTTCTTCGGCGTTTCCCACCAAGAGCTATCTCTCCACGAACTATTGGGTCGATGTCGTGTTCGTTCCCAATACAAGCATGGTAGATGCACCGCCCGCGCTGCTGCTCACAAATGGGAACCTCAGCTTCACTGCGTTCGTCGGATCGACCAATCCGCCGAGCCAGTCGTTCACCGTTTTTAATGAGGGCACTGGGGCGCTGAATTGGACGGCATCTACGAATGCCCCCTGGTTGGTTCTATCCGCTACATCGGGTACTACGCCACAGTCGGTTGCCGTTTCCGTCAACCCCACGGGGCTCGCGGCAGGCACTTACACCGGCACGATTACCCTCAGCGCGCCGGGTGCGACCAATCCGCCTCAAACCGTCTCGGTGACCTTAACTGTAACCAATCTTTTGCTTTCGTCCAATTTTGCCAGCCAAGGCACGCAGGGCTGGGTCCTTTCTCCGTTCGGTGTCGCCTCGAGCTGGTCGATCGTGAACGACGCGCTGGAGTACAACGGCAGCGGCAACTCGCAATTGTTTGCCGGAAACTCCGCCTGGACCAACTACACGGTCAACGCGACATTTATGCTTTCCACCCTGCAGGACTGGCCGGGCGGTATTCGCGGAAGAGTGAATCCGAGTACGGGGGCCGGCTATATGGTCTGGGTGTACCCGGCTCTCGGAGAGATTATTCTTTATAACGCCTCTGCATGGAACATCAATCAGCCGCTGACGCAGCTCGGAGGGGCCTCGGCTTCGTTTGATACCACGAACTCCCATAATTTGGGACTCTCTTTCACAGGCAGCCAGATTCAGGTCCTCTATGACGGGAAAGTAATCATTACGGCCACCGATTCCACATACGGGAGCGGACTCGTCGCGCTCGAGGGCGATAGCCAGGTCATCAACTTCCAGCAGGTTCTGGTTACTTCGTCGACTACGGCGAATACCGGCTCCATTTCAACCGCAAGTAACTCTCTCACGTTCAGCACTAATTACGGAGGTGCTAATCCTGCAGCGCAGAGCGTGGCGGTATCGGCCGGAGGTGGCGGAGTGCTGGCATGGACAGCAACCAGCAACGCGTCCTGGTTAGGTGTCTCGCCGTCGAGCGGCACTACGCCGGGAACCATTCAGGTAAGTGTCAGCTCGTCGTCGCTGGCGGGCGGAACTTACACCGGAACCATAACCGTATTCTCGCTGGGCGCGGTGAACCAGTCCCAGCAGGTCACCGTGACGCTGACGGTGACCACGGCGCCGCCATCCCTCGTTTTAGCGCCGGCTGCGATGTCTTTCGTCGCAATTACCGGTCAACCCGCGCCCGCGGCTCAACCTCTTTCAGTGGTCAATGGCGGATACGGAAGCTTTAGCTGGACAGCTTCGACAGACTCGTCCTGGCTCTCTGCGACACCTTCGTCTGGATCCACGCCGGGGAGTGTGAGTGTCAGCTCAAATGCGGCGGGGCTCGGTACCGGAAACTATAACGGAAACGTTATCATTACGGCGCAAGGCGTCTCTAATTCGCCAATCTCGGTGCCGGTCAATCTCCAGGTTTTCGCCCAGGACATGAGCGAGAATTTCTCCGACCTCGCCAACGGCTGGATCATCTCCCCAATGGGCCAAGGAAGGGGTTGGAGTGCGTCAAACGGGGTGTACTCCTACAGCGGTCTGGGCTTGAGTCAATCTTGTACCGGCAACAGCGCCTGGTCGAATTACACCTTCGACACCAGTATCAAGCTGTCTTCTCTCTCGAACTGGCCGGGTGGCGTGCGCGGCCGTGTGAATCCTGCTACCGGCGCTGGCTACGCCGTCTGGCTGTACCCGGGATCGAGCCTTGCCATTCTCTATAAAGTGGGCCAATGGAACATCAACGGCAGCACGCTCACGGAGTTGGCACAGGCAAGCCTGAGCTTCGATACCAGTAACTTCCACGATTTTCGGATGGCGTTCAATGGGAGCACTATTTCGGTGTCCTGGGACGGAACCGTGCTGATGTCTGCCAGCGACCCGAGCTATACAAGCGGATTCGTGTGCCTGGATGCCGACAATCAGCCAATCGCCTACTCGAACGTTCAGGTCGCGGCCGTCCAAAACCAGGTCACATTGGATGCGCCGTCTCCCTCGACTGTCGTTCTCAGCGCTCTGCCAGGTTCCACGTCTCCTAACCAGACAGTAAACATTACGGCAGCGGGCACCACAACGGCGTGGGCGGTTACGAGCAGCGCTTCCTGGTTGACTGCAACCGCATCAACAACGCTTACTCCCGGCACTATCACGGTCTCTGCCAACGCGGCGGGCTTGGCAGAAGGAACGTACAGTGGAACGCTGACCATCTCTGCCCCTGGAGCGACGAATTCGCCGCTCACCATTCCCGTTACCCTGGCGGTCAAAACCGCCGTTCTATCGGTGAAACCGGGATCCCTCGCGTTCTTTGGTGCGACGACTGTCAACCCGATCCCGCAGAACGTCCAGGTTACGAATCTGGGAACCGGAAATCTGGGATGGTCCGCAAGCGCCACATCTTCTTGGCTTGGCTTGAGCGCCACCACCGGCTCTGCGCCTTCCACTATCTCTGTCCAGCCGAACACCACCGCGCTGGCCACGGGCGCCTACACCGACACGATTACGGTCACGTCTCCAGACGTGGCGAACAGTCCGGCTACCGTTCCTGTCTCTGCGCAGGTAGGGACAATGCTTTTCAGCGATAACTTCAGCTCAGGCGCCGGCAACTGGACCATTTCGCCGCTTGGGCATGCTTCCGGCTGGTCGGTGATCAATGGAGCGTATACATACAACGGCGAAGGACATACTCAGGTCTGGGCAGGCAGCAACTCATGGACGAACTACACAGTCGCCGTGAACTTCCAGTTGTCGACGCTGAATGATTATCCAGGCGGGCTCCGCGGTCGCGTAAACACCAGTACGGGTTCCAGCTACGGCGTCTGGATCTATCCTGCTGAGGGGATATTGAAGCTGTTTCGCATCGGTCAATGGGATATCGACGCGGACCTCTCACTGCTCGGGCAATCCGGCCCCGTGACCATAGATACCAATGTCCATAACCTGCGGCTCTGCTTCCAGAGCTCCCAGATCCAGGTTTATTACGACAATGTGCTGGTGATCACAGAGACGGACAGCAGCTACACACAAGGGGCAATCGCTTTGGATGTTTCGAGCCAGCCGATCGCTTTCTCCAATGTGCAAGTGATCGGATTCTAGCCAGTCTGCCGAGGAGCGGAAGCTCTCAGCCGCATTGTGCCGTGGTCAGTTGCGACCACACCGTCGGGTCGGCCTCGTATCTACCAATGCGAACGATACCGGCTGCTGCTCCCGACGCAGCCGCTGACGCGAGCTGTAGAACGAGGGCTCACCAAGCCCACGCTCCTTGCAATACGCGAACAGAAACTCCGCTTTGCTCCTGCTCCGCGATGCGCCGCCGCCACGCTTCTCCTCGCTCTGCCTGCTTAACTCATGCCTCCACTATCAGCGCTCCGGTTTAAGCCGCCAGTGGTGTTTATGTGATGATTTCCTAAAATCCTGGCATCATCAGGAGGATTCTCATTCGCCTGTTTCGCGGTTGTGCTAGGTACGGCGCGTCCAAGTGTTCATGCTTCTTAAGACCGGTACACCTGCGCGTGGAAGGAAGCGAACCGGCGACGTCCTGTAGATGATCGCCGGGAGTTCCGATTTTGCCGCGGCGGGGCTGCGCACAACCGAGTGAATCGGGCGCACTAGCGGAAAGTCCGATGTCTCCTGCTCGCAAGGCCCCCTGCGTGACGCGCCAAATCACCGTAACCAATTCACAAATAACGACTTCCTGGCCCGGATAGTGACACCTAATCCTTCTACAGGAAAACTGTCACCATTTTGTCACTATAGAGCCGTCAAAAACGGTGAAATCCAGGGAAATTGGCTAAAGCCAGATTCGGGCTAAGTTGTTGGCCGGCAAGAGGATTTGTTGCATTTACACTACTTGCGAAAATGCCTTGAATCATTTTTCGAGACCGCCCGATTCAACCACTCTCGCATCTCACCGGATGTGCGCCTTACTCCAGATCGCAGGCACCCAACTCACTTCTCTTCCGCCGCGCCCTTCAAAGTGTTCAGCCGCCTTAGGATTGAATCCCTACCACCCCAGCACGTACGCAAACACCAGCGGAGCCACAATCGACGCATCGGACTCAATTACGAATTTCGGCGTGTGAATGCTCAGCTTCTCCCAGGTGATCTTCTCATTGGGAATCGCGCCGGAGTACGAACCGTAGCTCGTCGTGGAGTCGCTGATCTGGCAGAAATATCCCCAAAGCGGCGTGTCTTCCCGCTCCAGGTCCTGCCGCAGCATCGGAACCACGCAGATCGGAAAATCACCCGCGATGCCGCCGCCGATCTGGAAAAACCCGATCGATGCGTCCTTCGCCCTCTTCGTATACCATCCCGCCAGCTCCATCATGTACTCGATGCCGGTCCGCACCGTGTGCACCTTCTTAACGTCGCCTGAGATGCAATGGCCTGCGTACATGTTGGCCAGCGTCGAGTCCTCCCAGCCCGGAACAAAGATCGGCAGGTTGCGCTCCATCGCCGCATAGAGCCAACTGTTCTTTACATCGATTTGAAAACTCTTCTGTAATTCCGGCGATTGCAAAATCTTGTAAAAGAACTCGTGCGGGAAGTAGTGCTCGCCCTTCTGATCGGCCGCCATCCACTCCTTCAGAATCACGCTCTCAATCCGCCGCATCGCTTCTTCTTCCGGAATACATGTATCGGTCACGCGGTTCATATGCCGGTCGAGCAGTGCCTGCTCATCTTCCGGCCTCAAATCGCGCCAGTGCGGAACGCGCTCGTAAAAATTATGCGCGACAAGATTGAAAACGTCTTCTTCCAGGTTTGCGCCGGTACAGGAGATGCCGTGAATCTTCCCTTGCCGGATCATTTCCGCAAGCGAAACACCCAATTCCGCCGTGCTCATGGCGCCGGCCAGCGTCAAAAACATCTTGCCGCCTTTGTTTAGGTGTTCGGTATAAGCTTCCGCCGCTTCCACTAGCGCCGCCGCATTGAAGTGACGAAAGTGTTGCTTGACGAAAGATGAAATAGGACCCTTATTCATTTCTCTCTATTCACGGTATCTTCACACAGCTTTTTTGCGCAACCGGTCCACGGGAAATGCCGAATAAAGGAAGGATTGTTAATCGAGCTGTAACGGAACGTAAAGCATGTGACCGTCGCGCTCGACCAGCAACACCGCGGCATCGCCGGATTTCATCGCCGCCAGTGCCTGTCTGAGCTGCGCCACTCCGGCAACCACATGCCGGTTCACCGAATAAATGACATCCCCTGTCTCGAGCGGCGGCCCGGAATAGGGCGCATTCGCCTTGCGAGCCGCAACCACCACACCTGCCGGACGGCGCAATTCCGGCATCAGCGCCAGAACCTGCTTCGTGATATCCAAACCAACGATGCCCAGCTCCGGCACCATGTTCTTCACCGGGTCCACCATGTCGGCCAAAGCATCCAGTTCGTCCGACTGCTCCTCGGTCACAATCGGCACATCCAGTTGATCGGCACCACGCTGCACCCGCAGGCTCACCTTCGTGCCCGGCGAGAGCCGGTAAACATTGGCCTCGAGCTGATGCTTGCTGAACACCGGGCGCCCGTTCATCGCGACGATAATATCGTCTACCTGCACTCCCGCGTGCGCGGCCGGTCCGTCGGGCTCGACGTCGGAAATAATGATGCCGTGATCGGTTTCGAGGCCGAGCCCATCCACTATTTCCGGAGTGATCGTCTCGCCTACCAGTCCCACTTGTGAGCGGTGCACATGCCCTTGCTTCTGGAGCTGTGTATACACCTCACGCGCGATGTTGCTTGGTATGGCAAACCCGATGCCCTCGCTTCCTCCTGACTGCGTCAGGATGAACGTGTTGATCCCGACCACATGTCCATCGGTGTCCACCAGCGGTCCGCCGCTGTTGCCCGGGTTGATCGGAGCGTCAGTCTGAATATAGACCATCGGATTGTCCGGCTTGACCTGCCGCGCAACAGCGCTCACCACTCCCAGACTCACCGAATTATCGAGGCCCAGTGGATTCCCCAGAGCGAGCACTATCTGTCCCTGCTTCAGTTCTCCGGAATCACCGAATGCCAGGTAGGGTAGATTTTTCTTCTCTACCCTGATTACCGCCAGGTCGCTCTCCCGGTCCACGCCGACGATAGTCCCCGGCAATGGGCGGGTCGCCGAACGGTCACCCTGTTCCCTCGCTTCAGCGCCCGCTCGAATGTTTAGCTGCACCCGTACGGAATGGGCGTTCTTCACTACGTGTGCATTGGTCAGAATGTATCCGTCCGGGCTCACGATAATCCCGGAGCCGCTGCTGTTCTCGGCTGTCAGAAGTTCGCCGTTCTCGTTGTCGGAATTATCTCCTCCCGTCACATAACTGCGAACAAAAATCTGCACAACGGCGCGGCCGGAGCGCTGTGAAATCTCCTCAAACGAGCTGCTAAGCTGCTTCAGCACGTCCATTTTTTGTGCGTTCGGAGTCGCCGGAGGCTTGCCTTCCTGCGCCGGCATCGGCCCGGCAGCCAAAGCACCGCTTGCCAAAATCGCAGCCACAACGCACTTCCAAACACCTGACTTACAGTCCATCAACGCTCCCGTCCTTCTTGGATGCTCCATCTTGCGAGTTGAGTTCGAGTAATTGCTACTCTCAGACTGAAGATCCGCAATTTGCAAGTTCGTATTCGCATCTCTCGCCTGCCGAAATCTCCGGTGCCAGACCGGAGAGATGCAGCACGCCGCACGGGCAACAGTGTGGCCGAGGCTGTCGAACCGCCCGCTGCCGCACCGGCGCGCGTCCGGGCCGGCGGGTCGTCACGCGTAGCGCTGGGCATTCTGCTTAGCCGGATTACCGGTCTTATCCGCGAGCGTGTTATTGGACATTATTTCGGCGTCGAGTCCATCATCGCCGATGCATTCCGGGCCGCCCTTCGCATCCCGAACCTGCTCAGCAATCTCTTTGGCGAAGGCGTCCTCTCCGCCTCCTTTGTTACGGTTTATTCAAAGTTACGGGCTCGCAGGCTGGACGACGAGGCGGATGATCTTGCGGGAGCGGTTTTCGGCATACTCTCGCTCATCTGTTCCGTGCTGGTCCTCTTGGGCGTATTGCTGACGCCCGTCCTGATCGACCTTATCGCCCCCGGCTTCACCGGTGAAAAGCGGGCGCTCACCATCCATATTGTTCGAATTCTCTTTCCCGGCACAGGTCTCCTCGTCATGAGCGCCTGGTGCCTGGGTGTTCTGAACAGCCATCGCCGCTTTCTGCTCTCCTACACGGCGCCCGTCGTTTTGAACGCCGCCGTAATTGCCGTCGCAATATTCTTTGGCCGCTACACACCGGAGAACCCGCTTGTCCTGTACGTAGCCTGGGGATACGTCGCGGGCAGCGCTCTGCAATTTCTCGTGCAACTGCCGCGCGTACTGGAACTGCTGCCGTACTTCCGCCCCGCTCTCGATTTCCATTCCCAGCACGTCCGTACGGTGATCCGGAATTTCGGCCCCATTTTCGTCAGCCGCGGCGTTGTCCAGATCAGCGCCTATATTGACCAGATGATTGCGAGCAGCCTCCCTACCGGTGCGGTCGCCGCCCTCGGCTATGGCCAGGCGATCTCGGTGTTGCCCATAAGCCTGTTCAGCATGTCTATCTCGGCGGCGGAACTCCCGGCTCTCTCGAGCGCCATCGGAAGCGAGGAGGAAATCGCAGCCGTTATCCGTGTGCGGCTTTCTGCCGGCCTGCGCCGCATCGCGTTCTTCATTATTCCGTCGGCTGTCGCGTTTCTCGTTCTGGGCGATGTGCTGGTTGCTCTTCTCTACGAATCCGGCCGCTTCCAGCGCGACGGCGTTGTCTACGTCTGGTCCGTCATCGCCGGTTCGTCCGTCGGTCTGCTCGCCACCTCGCTGGGCCGCCTTTATTCATCCGCCTTCTACGCTTTGCTCGATACAAAGACTCCTCTGCGCTTCGCCGTGATTCGTGTCATCCTGACCACGGCACTCGGTTTACTTTGTGCCTTCCCCTTGCCGCACTGGCTTGGTATCGAACAGAAATGGGGCGTCGCCGGACTCACCGCCTCCGCCGGCGTAGCAGGCTGGGTCGAATTCGCGCTTCTCCGTCACGCCCTCGCCCGGCGCGTGGGCAAAACACCGCTCTCCGTCGACTTCACGCTCAAACTCTGGTCCGTCGCGCTTCTCGGAGCCGGTCTCGGCTACTCGCTCAAGCAGGCCTTAGGAACGGCTCACCCGCTGCCGCTCGGGGTGATCGTCTTGTCTCTCTATGGTGCCGTCTATTTCGGAGGAACCGCGCTGGCCGGCGTGCCTGAATCGAAGACAACTCTCGCGGCCATTTTCCGCCGCATAGGCGTCAAGCGGTAAGCCTGCCGGTTGTGCGCGCAATCTGCAGATCTTCCCCGGGGGCACCACTTCCATTCGGCACTTACCTAAGAAGCCGAGTCCGGAACAAATCGCGTCACGAATCTCCGCCGCGTGCTCTCCGATTCCGCCCGTAAAAACGAGCATGTCAAGCCCTCCAAGCGCCGCTGCCATTGCCCCTATCGTCTTGCTGGCCTGATAGCAGAACATCCGGATCGCCAGGTCCGCATTCGGCTGCTGTGCGCGCAGGCCCATCAAATCGCGCATGTCGCTGGTGCCGCCCGATATCCCCTTCAGGCCTGACTCATGGTCCACGATGCGTTCCAGCTTCCCGCCATCGGAATAACCGCTCCGCAAAAGAAACAGCATCACACCGGGGTCCAGATCGCCGCATCGTGTGCCCATGAGGATGCCTCCGGTGGGCGTCAGCCCCATCGACGTGTCCACGGAGACGCCGTTGCGAATGGCCGTAATACTGCACCCGTTGCCCAGATGCGCCACCACCAGCCGCTCCGGCACCGGATTCAGCCGCGCAACGATCGATTCAATCGACAGGCCATGAAACCCGTACCGCTCGACACCCAGCGCGCGAACGTCCGCCGGTAGCGCCAAGGTCTGCGCTACGTCGGGCATGTTGCGGTGGAAAGCCGTATCCAGGCATGCCACCTGCGGCACCTGCGGTAAGCGCGCTTCAACCTCGTCCAGCACCGAAAGCGCAATCGGCACGTGCAAGGGAGCAAACAGAGCGGCGCCACGCAGTAACTCTCGAACCTCAGGAGTGATGCGGCAATGCTCCCTGACCTTCGGCCCGCCGTGTACGAAGCGATGACCCACCGCGTCCGGCAGCGGCAGCCCCTGCTTTTGCAAAACCTCTCGCGCATGTCGCAACGCGGCCCTATGATCCGGAATAGCGAGTTTTTCCTCTTTCTTGCGATCACCCCGCTTGAACCAGAAGCTCGAGGAATCGTGCCCCACTTCCTCCGCTTCGCCGGAGCAGCAGAATTCTGCGTCACTACCGTTCCAGACGTATACGCTGAACTTCAGCGAAGACGAGCCGCAGTTCAAAGCGAGAATATGGCGTGTGCTGTTCTGCTGTCCGGTCATTGGGTCCGGTCGGTGATACCGCTCAATTATGGAAGCGAATTGTGAACCGACCGTTACAGCGTCTTAGCCGTTCATTCCTGCCTGAATCAACTGCTCGGCCTGCTGTAGTGCCTCGGCCGTGACCTGCTCGCCCGACAGCATCCGGCCGATTTCCCGCGCCCGCTCCTCGCGCCCGAGTTCCTCTATCTGCGTCGCAATCCGCCCCTTCTTTTCGCGCTTTGAGACCGCATAGTGATGGTCCGCAAAGCCAGCAATCTGCGCCAGGTGGGTCACACAGATTACCTGGTTCGCGCGTGAAAGTGCCTTGAGCCTCTTCCCTACGGCCGCCGCCGCTGCACCGCCCACTCCGGCATCCACTTCGTCGAACACCAGCGTTGGAATACCCGCATGCTGATCTGCGCCGCCTATCGCCGTCTTCAATCCCAGCGCAATGCGCGAGAGCTCGCCGCCGGATGCAATCTTCTGCAGGGGCTTCAACTCTTCCCCTCGATTTGGGGAAACGAGGAACACCACTTCATCCATGCCCGCCGCAGTCCACTCGCCGTCGGTTACTCCGATCTGAAACCGGGTCCCGCCCATCGCCAGGCTTTTGAGTTCGTCCTCGACGTGTTTGGCAAGCGAAACCGCCGCCGCTTTTCGCATCCGGCTTAATTCCTTCGCCAGCTTCTCGTACTTTTCGGCCGCTTCCTTCTGCTGCTTCTCGAGCGCGGCCCGGTGCTCGCTCGCGTTCTCCACTTCGTCGATGCGCTGCGCCGCCTCATCGCGGAACGCGATCACTTCCTCGAGCGTGTGGCCGTATTTCCGCTTCAGCCGGTCCAAAGCCGCCAACCGGCTTTCGACATCTTCCAGTCGCGCCGGATCTCCCTCCAGCTTGCCCAGATAATCCCGCAGGGTATAGGCCGCTTCATCCAGTTGCACTCCCGCCTGCCGGAGCGAAGCCGCCGCCTCTTCGAGCGTCGGATCTATGCGCAGCAGCTCATCCATTCGCTTCAGCGCGTGTCGCAACTGCGTGGACGCGCTCTCCGGCGATTCGTACAACAGCCCGAAAGCCGCATTCGCGCTCTCCTGCAGCCGCGTCACGTTCTGCAGGATTTTGCGCTCCGTCTCCAGTTCCGCGTCTTCCCCGGCCTTCGGCTGCACCGCGTCGATCTCTTTCTTCTGGAAGCTCCAGAGATCCAGCAGCCGCAGCTTCTCCTGCTCATTCCGGCTCAATTCCTCCAGCCTCTGCCCGATCTCGCGCCATTCCGCAAACGCCTTCCCAACGGCGTCGCACACCTCCGTCGCACGCGCATACTCATCCAGCAGATGCCTCTGTAATTGCGGCGCAAACAGCAGTTGCTGCTCGTTCTGCCCGTGAATGTCCCCCAGTGCCGGCGCCAACTGCCGCAGAAAAGCGGTCGTTACCGGATGATTTGCCACGAACGCACGCGACTTCCCGTTGGCGCCCACCTCCCGCTCGACGATCAGCTCGTCTTCGCCCGAATGCTCGATGCCCGCTTGTTCGAGGAGTGCCTCGATTTCAGGAGTCTCATGAATCGCAAAGATTCCCGATACCCGCGCCCGCGTTTCGCCGCTTCGCACCATCTCAGCCGAGGCCCGTGCGCCCAGCAGCAGGCTCAACGAATCCACCACGATCGATTTCCCGCTGCCGGTTTCGCCCGTCAGAATGTTCAGTCCCTCTTGGAAACGGATGCGGGCTTGCTCGACAACGGCATAGTTCTCCACAATCAATTCCAGCAGCATGTGAACGAATTATACGGTGCATGCCCGGCAATACCGAAACCGCGCGCACCCTTATTCCGTCAAATTTACAGGCCCTCCTGTGTCTTCTCCCTATAATGAGTAGAACGAGGTAATGAAAGGACATCGATCTATTGCCCTTTGTGCTGTTTCCCGCTGAGCTCAGCCTGTGGGACATCATTCAAAACCTTCGCCCGGTTCCGTTAGCGATCATTGCCATTTTGATTCTTTTTTCGCTGTTCTCCTGGACGATCGTCTTCTCTAAGAGCAGCGTCTTCGGCCGCGCGCGTCGGGAGAACCGCAACTTCCTGCGAGCTTTTCGGAAAGCCGGCAGCCTGCAGGCGGTCGCCATCGCCAGCGAACAGTTTACGTCTGCGCCGCTGGTTGCCGTCTTTGATTTCGGCTACGGTGAGATCGAGCGCCAGGTCAAGCAGCGCGGAGCGCTGGTGAACAAGCCCGCTATCGAGCGCAGCCTGCAGCTTGGCATTAGTGAAGAGGTAGCCAAGCTCGAGATGAATATGAACTGGCTCGCGACAGTCGCCACGGTTTCACCCTTCATTGGCTTATTCGGCACCGTGTGGGGCATCATCGACGCGTTTGAGGGACTTGGCAATGCCGGCAGCGCCAGCCTGCGCGCCGTCGCGCCGGGTATCTCGGAAGCGCTGATCACCACCGCTATTGGTCTTGCGGCAGCGATTCCGGCCGCTATTTTCTATAACATCTTTGGCGCCCGTATCAAAGAGCTGGGAACCCGCATGGAGGATTTCGCCATCGAGTTTCAAAATCTGGCCGAGCGTGATTTTGGTGGATAACTTCGACAACATTAGTTCAGTAACTTCGATCTACTAATTGAGATGGCTTTTACGTTCAGAAACGGCGGCAAAATACAACGGCGCTTCGGCGGTCCGACCGCCATGTCTGAGATCAACATTGTTCCTCTCGTGGACGTCGTGCTTGTGCTCCTGATCATTTTCATGATCACGGCTAATGTTATGGAGTTCGGTCTCGACATCCAGGTTCCGAAAGTCAAGCGTGTCGAGAACACCGCTCAGGATTTACCGGTTATCAGCATCACCAAGAACGGCGAGTCGTTTCTCAATGAGAAACCCATCAATATCAATCTGCTCGCGCAAGGCATTCACCAGCGATTCCATAACGCCACCGCCGTCTATGTCCGCGCCGACAAAGAAACTCCCTGGGATCCTATCGCGCAGATCGTTGCCGAGTTAGGGGATGCGCACTTCGAGGTCCGGATGGTAACGGCGCCCATCGATTCCGCTGCCCGTCAGCAGCGCCGTTGAACCGATGGCCCAGCCGCTCGACATTCTTGACCAGCGCGATCCGCTCGTGGGTCCTTTCATTGGCTCCCTTCTTATCCACGGGGGCGTTGTCGCGCTGCTCTTCTTCGGCTGGTATTGGATGAATCGCCCGAAAGACAGCCTCGGCGACATACATCCGGCCGGCGGTCCCGCATACGCGGTTGCCCCTGTCCACACCATTCCCATTCCGCAGCGGCCCGCTCCGCAGAACCCGGTCGCTAACGATACGCAGTCCACGGTTCCCACCGCGCCAGCAAAAGAAGAGGTGCAGAAAAAGCTGTCCGCGCCTGACAAGAACGCGGTGGAGATTCCGGAGAAAATCAAGAAACAGGCGCAGCGGCCTCTTCACCGGCAGCAGTACACCCAGCCTCCGCCGCCAAACCAGGTCTTCAGCCGCTCGCACCAGGCTCTTTCCAGTCCCATGTACGCTCCCCAGAGCGGAGCCGGACAGGTGGGTATTGGCCCTAACTCGCCGCTGGGCAATCGCCTCGGCTGGTACGCCGAACTCGTACGGCAGCGCATTGCTCAAAGCTGGCACACCAATGGGCTTGACGTCCGGAGCCAGAGCTCGCCCGCGATCGTGAGCTTCACCATTCTGCGCGACGGAACCATCCGCGATCCGCGCGTCATTCAGAGCAGCGGAAACCCGACAATTGATAACACCGCCCTTCGCGCTGTCTACGACTCCAGCCCGTTACCGCCGCTTCCTCCGCAGATTTCGGAAAGCTATATCTCGGCCCAGTTCACTTTCAACCTACGCTGATGCGAATTCTTACTGTTTCTGTACTACTTTTTGGAGCCTTCGGCTGGCTTCTGGCGAAGCAACAATCGCAGATTCAGGGCAACATCGTTGCCCACCCCGGTAAGCCCCTGATCGCCGTTCCCGACTTTCGCGGCAGCGGCGCGGCCGCTTCGCTGATAAGCGCCTTCAACAGCACGGTGGCGAGCGACCTTCAGTCTTCGCCTCTGATCAACCTGGTTCCCAAGACTGTCTACCCGCTTCAGATTCCGCAGCAGGCAAGCGATCTCATCGGCGGCGTGGCGCCCCCAAGCGCGCGAGCCGTAAACCCGCAAGGCAACCGCCTCTCGGATTGGAGCCTGCCGCCAATTAACGCCAACTATCTCGGCATCGGATACGGCGCTGAGAACAAGGGCATGCTCGTCCTCTTCGGCTGGTTCTATACCACCGCCCCGAACATGCCGTCGCTGCAGCAGGCGCAGGTCTTCGGCAAGGTCTACACCGCGTCGCTCGACCAGACCGGTGCAGTCGACGCCGGTCATCGCTACGCAGCCGACATCCTGGCCCAATTCGGCGGCAAGAGCCTTGTCGGCACGCGTATCGTGTTTGTGTCAGATCGCACCGGCAGCAAAGAAATCTGGGTAATGAATTGGGACGGCACGGAACAGCGCGAACTTACTCATTACCGCTCCATTTCTACCTTCCCGTCGGCTTCGCCCGATGGCCGGACAGTTGCATTTACGACTTATGCCGCCGGTTATCCCGCCATTCAAATGCTTTCCATTGACACTGGCCGTAAATTGCCGTTTTATAACCAACGTGCCTCAATGAATGCATTTGTCACCTTTACGCCAGATTCAAAAAACATCATATTTTCCTCTACTCTTGCCGGCGGTTCGGCACAACTCTACATGGCAGGCGTAAATGGCAGTAGCTTGCATCGCCTGACTTCGTCGGGCGCAATTGAGGTAGAAGCGAAGATCAATCCAAAGACAGGCGCGGACCTCGTCGATGTCTCCGGCCGCACCGGCCTACCGCAGATCTATCACATGAATATGGAAGGCGCGGACGTGGAGCGGCTTACCGCCGGCACGGGCGAAGCAACAAATCCTGCCTGGAATCCCGACGGAGATCACATTGCCTTCGCCTGGACCCGCGGATTTGAACCGGGCAACTACAACATTTTTGTTATGGACGTGGCCTCCAAGCAGACCACGCAGCTAACGGCCAATGAAGGACGCAATGAGAACCCCGGCTGGGCGCCCGACGGAGCTCATATCGTCTACGCATCCAAGCGCGGCCGTCAATCACAGATCTGGGTCATGAACGCAGATGGCACCGGCAAGCATCCCCTCACCCAAGCGGGAAGTAACGAAAAGCCGGTGTGGGTAAATGCCGAGCAGTAAAAAATAAAGAAAGAAACAAGCACAAAGAAATGCAGGAGGGAACTTCACTGATCATGAGAAGACGCAGGCTAACGCTGACGTTGTCTTCAGCGCTGATGTTAGTTGTGGCCGCCGGTTGCCACAAAAAGGCTGCGCCGCCACCACCACCGCCGCCGCAGGCTGCACCACCGCCCGCCGCGAAACCGGTGGTCAACTTCTTCACAGCTGAACCGGATACGATCAACAACGGACAGCCATCCTCGCTACGCTGGTCCGTCACGGGTGCCAATACCGTGGAGGTCGATAATGGAATCGGACAAGTCAGCCCTGACGGCCGCCGCGCTGTCTACCCGACAAGCACTACAACATACAACTTAACCGCTACCGGCCCGGGTGGAACCGCGACCGCTTCCACGACGATCACCGTCAGCACCCCGCCGCCGCCGCAACCCGCTCCGCAGCCGCAGGGCCCCACGGTTCAGGACATCCTGGCGAAGCAGGTGCAGGACATTCATTTTGATTACGACAAGAGCGATATCCGTGCGGGAGACCAACCGGTTCTCCAGGCCGATGCAAATGCCTTGAAGCAGATCTTCTCGATGGATTCGAACTTCATCGTGATGGTGGAAGGCCATTGCGATGAGCGCGGCTCCGCCGAGTACAACCTCGCGCTCGGAGACCGGCGCGCGGCCGCCACGAAGGACGCACTTGTCGCCCTGGGTGTTCCCGCCGATAAGCTGAAAACCATCAGCTACGGCAAGGAGCGTCCGCTCTGCACGGATGCCACGGAAGAGTGCTACGCCCGCAACCGCCGCGCGCACTTCTCTGCTGCCCAGTAGAGTGTTAGTCCCTTACACTAGTAGCAATCGGAGAGGGGAGACGGATGAACCTCCGTCCCCCCTTTTCATTGAGGAGTCACTCACATGAAATTTCTGCGCGCCGCCGCTCTCTTGTTAATCTGCTCCAGTTTTTCCTTCGCCGTAAACAAAGATCTCGTCCAGTTGCAGCGGGATCTCGAAGATCGCATCAACACTCTTCAGAACGATGTCGATTCTAAGTTGAGTGAGCTGAATGGCCTCATTACAGCCCTGCAGAATGAAAACCGCCATACGGCCGACCAGCTTGCAGGCATGCAGGATCAGGTCAGCAACGGCGTGGCCAAGTCGTTGACTCCCGTCGCCGGCTTAGGCAGCAAAGTCGACGGCATGACGAATGAGGTGCAGGCCCTGCAGGCCTCCATTGCGGATCTCAGCGCTCGGCTCGAGCGCATGGATGCCAAGATCACCGACCTGAAGAACCAGATTCAGGTTATCCAGAATCCCCCCGCCGCGCCCGGTGCAGCCGGTCCCCAAGGGCAGGCTTCCGCCCCGCCCCCCGGCATGAGCGCGGACCAGGCCTACACTGCTGCTCTGCGCGACTTACAAACCGGTAAGGCGGACTTGGCACAGCAGGAGTTTCAGCAGTACCTTCAGTACTTCCCGAACACCGAACTGGCTGCCAACGCGCAATACTATCTCGGCGAGATCGCCTACAACCACGCCGACTACAAGGGCGCTATCGATGCCTTCGATGCCGTTCTGGAGCGCTACCCGGACAACCCGAAGACGCCTGACGCGCACTACATGAAAGGCATGGCCCTGCTGAAGGCGAACGAACGCAGCCGCGCAGTCCAGGAATTTCGTGTTCTCGTCCAGAACTACCCGCATACCGATGACGCGCGTAAAGCACTCCAGCAGCTTCACTCGCTTGGTGTTTCCGCCGGCACCCCGACCGCCCGGCGGAAACCCTGATCATTCGAAACAAACGCTATAGTCATTCCCAAATAGAGCGGATCTCGGTCATCGACGCGCTGATCCGCCCGCCCCGGCCTCCTTTCGCAAGCGTTTCCAGTCCGTTTGCGCCCTCCGGAGGGAACACCAGATTCGTGCTCGTCACTTGCCCGCCGTCGGCAAAAACCTCTACCGAGCACCGGTCCACTAAGATATCCAGGCTCAAGGTGTCGCCTTGCAATACGAGCGGGGCTTCGATGGTAGCCGGAAAATCTTTGCTGAAACTGGTAAGTCCGGAATGTGTCCTGTCGACGAACAATTTGTGGCGCTGCGTATCGTATCCAACCAGTGTGTAATGTGAGGAGTCCGCCAGCAGCCGCCAGCCGATCTGCTGCGCGTCGCCTGTCTTCATCTCGGAATGCAGCAGAAAAGTATGCGTTTGAAGCATGTCGGTATTGCCGAAAGACTGTGCATCGCCAAAGCTGGCGGCAGCCAGGCCAGTACCAGATTGCGGGCCTTTAAGACGCTTCAACCCCTCGTACGGCTCCTGAACCAGCCGCAATCCCTCCGCCGTCTTGCGCAGCGATAAACTGCGCGGAAAAGTCATTTGCCCCCTCCACGGACTCGTGGGCAACTGAGCCGCGTACTGCCAGTTATCCATCCAGCCGATCATTACCGCGCGCTGGTTGCGCGGCAATCCGTTGAATGTGAGCGCGCAGTAACAGTCCTTCCCATAGTCGGTCCACAACTGGAGCGAAGCCGGGTTATCATTCTGAAACTTCGTTCCATCGAACTGTCCTACGAAGTACTGCTCACCCGATCCTCCTTGCAAAGCCCCGGGATTCAGGCCTACCTTGAGCACCCACCGTGTAGCGCCGCCTCCTCCCTCGATCGGCAATTCGAAGAGTTCGGGGCACTCCCACTGTCCGTCTGTCGCGCCTGCCGGTCCGAATTCGCTGATTTGCGTCCACCGCTTCAAATCGGCGGAACCGTAGAACCGCACCTTGTGATCGTTCGGCAGCGAGACGCCCATCACCCACCGGCGGCTTTGCTGTGACCAGAACACTTTGGGGTCGCGAAAGTCGCTCATGTTCAGGTTCAGCACCGGATTGCCGGAATACTTCTTCCAGGTGCGTCCCCGGTCATTGCTATAGGCGATATTCTGCGTCTGCAACGCCGGCCGCGCCCCGCTCTCCGGCGTGTGCCCGGTATAGATCGCGACCATGCATGGCTTTCCACCTGTGCAAAAGCCGCTCGTGTTGTGCTCGTCTATGACCGTACTGCCGGTGAAGATCATGACGCCGTTTTTCTCCGCTAATGCGACCGGCAACTGCTGCCAATGCACCAGGTCGCGGCTCACCGCATGACCCCAGCTCATGTGCCCCCATTGATCGCCGAGCGGATTGTATTGGAAGAAGAGATGATATTCGCCTTCGAAATGGACCACCCCGTTGGGGTCGTTAGTCCAATACTCGCGGGGCGAGAAGTGGAACTGCGGGCGGTACGGCTGATTGTAAGCGGGTGGGGTCGCATTCTGCGCCCAAAGCGCAATAAAAACGAGCAGCAACGGCCAGATAAGCACGATTCCTCCTCATGGCAGCATTCTCCGAAACCCTAGGTCGGTGGCTGATATCCTATCGGGGACACGCCCCTCAATGGTCGCTCTTCCTCGATCTCTTCCCCGCGTTTGTGTCGCGCTCGGCTTTCCCACGGCTGCACAGCTCGGCCAGGCGGCAGAACGCGAATACAAAGACGGCAATACCTTCTTTGAATTTCGCCTGGATCATTTGCCCGATCCGCAAAAGGGCCTGCGCGTCATCCGTGACTTCCGCAAAAGTGCCCCGGAGGCGCGTATACTTGCAACTTGCCGCCATCGCCACGCACAAGGCGGTTTCGGCGGCACACTGGCCCAGCAGACGGCCATCCTGGAAGCGGCCGCACGCGAGGGTGCATGTTTAGTCGATCTGGAGATCGAATCGCTGGAGCAGATTGAGTCCGTTCCCGAATCGCTTCGCAAATCAGCCGCCCTCATCGTCTCGTATCACAACTTTCGCAACACCCCGGCTCTCAACCCTGTTCTCCGCCGGCTTTGCCATTTTCCTGCGAATGCCTATAAGATCGCCACTACCGCTCTCAAGCCGAGCGATAATCTGCGCCTGCTCGAATTCATTCGCGAGAATCACGACCTTCCGCTGATTGCCCTCGCCATGGGCGAGATCGGCACGGCCAGCCGCGTGCTCGGGCCTTCGCTCGGGAGCGTCTTTACCTTCGCTGCTCCGTCCGATCATGCCGGTACCGCGTCCGGCCAGATGTCGGCAAAGCTTCTGCGGTCGCTGTACCGCTCGGAGAAGCTGACCCGCCAGAGCCGCATCTACGGCGTAATCGCGAGTCCCGTGGCGCACTCGAAGAGCCCGCTCATTCACAACCGCGCTTTTCAGGCTCGCCGTCTGGATGCCGTCTACCTGCCGTTTCTGGTAGGCCCGCAGCAGCTCACTGATTGGATGAAACTCGCGAAGGAATTGCCGGTTGCCGGTTTCAGCGTAACCATCCCGCACAAACAGCGCATCCTGCGCTATCTCGATTCCATTGATCCGCTGGCACGGCGCATCGGCGCGGTCAACACGGTGTGGCGCAAAGCGGGTAAGTGGCGCGGGACTAACACCGATACGGACGGAGTTATCAAGCCGCTGAGCAAGCATCTGCGGCTCGCAAACTCATCGGTACTCATCGTCGGCTATGGCGGCGCAGCGCGTGCTGCTGCCTTTGCCCTTTCAGACGCGCATGCGAAAGTGACCATCACTGGACGCAATGCCAAAGCCGCTCAGGCGCTCGCCCGCGCGGTGAAAGGAGAAGCACTAACGGTTGCCGAATCGCAGAGCCGCCGTTACGACGCGCTGGTGCATGCCACCCCCGTCGGCATGTTTCCCAATTCTGAAGAATGCGTCTTCGAAGATCGAATCCCTGCAGAAGTGGTTCTTGACATGGTGTATAACCCGCATGAAACGCTGCTTCTGAAACGCGCCATGAAGGAAGGCTGCAAGGTGATTCCGGGCGTGGAAATGCTTCTGGAGCAGGCCGCTTCGCAGTTCGAGATCTGGACTGGCGAGCCTGCGCCGAGGGTCGTCATGCAGAGCGCGTTCGAGCAGCACGGCTGAACCGCTTCTATAATGTGCCCATGAGTATTCGCCGCTCGTCCGCGCCGCGTATCACACGCCGGCAGTTGACTGCCCTGCTCGGAGCCTCGCCGCTTCTGGCGCAGGTCGCCTCAACGGCGCCGCCTCAATCACCGGCTACGCCGCAGGAGCGGCTCCAGAAAGCCTATGCAGACGTGCGCGGCATCAGCAATCGCCTGGCAACTATCGAAGTGCCGATTTTCGTTCACCCGGCCTTCGCATTTCGCCCATAAGGAAGCACGCGAAGCCTGATGGGGAAGCCTAAGCTTGACGAATCCACGCTCCCGTTCGCAACTATTCGCGAACTCAACCAGGCGCTCCAAACCCGCCAGATTTCGTCGGTCGAACTGACAAAATTTTTTGGCAACCGGCTCAAAAAATACGGCCCCGATTACAATGCGCTGGCGCTTTCGCTGGTCAAGCAAGGGCATCACGCCGCCAAAGAGGCGGATGCGGACCTGAAAAACGAGCGTTTTCGCGGTCTGCTGCAGGGCATTCCTTACGGTGCGAAAGATCTGTTCGCGGTGAAGGACCACCCGACCACGTGGGGCGCCAAGCCCTACGAAGATCAGGTCTTCGATTACAACGCGACAGTAATTAATCGCCTGAACAGACTGCAAGCCATCCTCATCGGCAAGTTATCGATGATTGAACTGGCCGGCGGCGGCGGCTACAGTTCCGCTTCTGCGTCGCTGCAGGGGCCCGGCCTCAATCCATGGAACAAGCTCTACTGGTCCGGCGGGTCTTCGAGCGGCTCCGGCGCAGCCGTTGCCGCAGGACTGGTTCCCTATGCGCTCGGCTCTGAAACTTCGGGCTCCATTCTGACGCCGGCCTGCTATTGCGGTGTCACCGGGCTGCGCCCAACCTTTGGTCTCATCAGCCGGCACGGCGCCATGCCGCTTTCCTGGACGCTCGACAAAATCGGCGTGCTCGGCCATTCCGTGGAAGACTGCGGGCTGGTTCTCGAGGAAATTGCCGGCGGCGATGAAGCCGATGTGGGTTCGGCGCGTAAAGGCTTTCGCCATGCGCCGGAGCATTTTCAAAATTTTCACGAGCTCAAGGTCGGCTACGCCGAAATCGATTTTGCCGAATGGCCCGACGAGCCGCTGCGTCCGGCATTCGCCAACGCTCTTTCCATTGTGAAATCCATCGGCGCCCAGATGGTAGAAGCCAGGCTTCCGGATTATCCGTACGGTCCGGTCATCAGCGCCATCATCGATTCGGAAGCCGCTTCGGTTTTCGAACCGTTCATTCGCAGCGGGCGTGTGGATCAACTGCAAGACCAGAGCCAGATCGCGGGCCTGAAGGCGGCACTGACATACTCGGCGGTCGACTATCTGAAGGCGATGCGGATACGCTACCAGATCCAGGACTCTTTCCGCGACTTGTTCATGGGGGTGGATATGCTGGTCGCCCCCACCAAATTCAGTCTGCCCGATCGCGCCGATCAGCCGTTCCCCGACACTCCCGAAAAACGGCCCGATGTGAAAGGCGTGGGCGCGGGCCTGGTGCAGGCGGGCAATCTTTGCGGCTTACCCGCCCTTACGATCCCGTGCGGGTTCGTGAACGGGCTTCCTGTCGGCATCGTGTTTGTGGCTCCGCCGTTTCTCGAAAACAGGATCCTCGCGTTCGCGCACGAGTTCCAGAACAGAACGAACTTCCACAAACAGCACCCGCCGGTGCCGGCCTGATCAGACCGCGCCGGTTCTTACCAGACTGGCGCATGCCACGAGCACCAAAGTACCGACAAAAGCGCCAATTACGCTGGGGCGTTTTCTGTTGGGCAGAATTGCGTGGAGTCCGAGAAACAGGAAGCTTCCTGCGATGACGGAAAGCACGCCGGCGGTCCACCAGGGCCCAAACGCCGCCGTGCCGGACCGGCTCGCGGCCGGTTCGATTGCGGCCCCTACCAGGGTGAGAAGTTCGATCGACACGCTGATGGCCGCCGCTTCCCAGATCGCCGGCAGGGACCGCCGGCAGATCCAGCCTAATGCCAGGCCTTCCGGCGCCTTATGCAAAGCGAGTCCTAATGCGAGCGCCGCGTCCTTCAAGGGATTGCCCGCAATGGCGCGAACACTCCATCCATCTACAAAACTGTGGACCGCCGCGGCGGCGAGCAAGGGTCCGACGACGTGTCCGGCCTCTTCAATTTCGTGCAAAAGGACGCGGTCAGCGAACACCAATGCGCCGCAGACGGCGACGACAAGCGACCAGGCGACCGCATGCCCGGCGCTTTCCGCGATTTCTGGCACCACCCAGAACAGCGATAGGCCGAACAATAAGCCGCCTCCCGCTGCCGCCAGATGGACGGGCAGGAATCGCACATGAGCCATAAAAAGCCCTGCCGCCACGCCGGCAAGCGCCAGCAAGGTCAATAGCGATGCAATCGCCATTTATTGGTTGGTGACTTTCACAACGAAGTACGTGAAGGATCTGCCCTTCTCAATCAGAAGCTGGTGAGGAGTTCCGGCCGCTATATGAATGATATCGCCCGCACTGACCGAATGCTTTTCACCGCCCTCGATGGTCGTCCCGCGGATTTCTCCGGGCTTTTGTGTGTGCGGGTTCACAATTTTTCCACCCGTCACGAGGACCGCACTTCCGGTTTCAATCACGAACACGTCGGCCTCATGTTCATGAAGCTCGGAGGAGCCGGTTGCCTCGCGTTCCGCCAGCAGGAAATAGTGATTGCCGTAGCGGGCCAGGTCCTGGCTGGCAAACGGGCTTCCTTTTTGCGCGAGCTTCTGTCCCATCGCCTGCAGATCTTTCGCTGAGTAGAAATCGACGCCGGGCGTTTCTGCCGCTATTAATGTGGCGCAGCCAACAACAAAGAGGCTGAATGTCGTTTTGACTACCGTTTGGATGTGTCTCACTACCTCATTTTGCAGGAACGAAGCCAAATTACGAAACGAACTCCCTCGGCAGGGGACAGGATACGCGCTTCGGTAAAGTGAAGGCTGCCGAGATCAAGTAAAAGACCCAAAAGTGAATCGCCGATCATTTATCAAATCTGCTGGTGGTCTGGCCCTCGCCACGCCGGGCATCCCCTCGCCGAGTCCTGACGCGGCCGATCACCCCAACAAGCGTGCTTATCGTCCAGGCCGCATTCCAAACGAGTACAGCCTGTTGCTTCCAGGCGAAGACCGGGCACTTAGTGAGGCGCCACGTGTCACCAAAGTTGCCGGCAACAGCGTAACCGCGCAGCTTGGATCGACAACTCACACGGTGCACTCGGGCGAGGGAATCGACGGCTGGAACCTGCTAACGGTGGCCAACATCAACGGCAAGATTGACGGATCTCGAGTGATTTTGCAGCGAAATGAACTTACCGGGAAGCGCAGCTTGACCGTTCAAGTTTCGACCTAATTGCCTGAGAGGCTAAACTTCTAACCAGTGGTTGTCCAGTTCCTGAAAGCCGCGCGCCGGCCAGTTGTATTGCGTCGTGCAACGGTTCGTTGTGTTTTCGCTCTGTGCTTCGCTCTTGCTTTATCCGGTCAGAACGCTCCACTCTCTGCCAATCCGCAGTTGCAGAAACAGCTTGTGGCGGGCTCTGAGGCTTTGCAGAAAGGCGACAACGCAGCGGCGGAAGCTGCCTTTCGCCAGGCACTGGCGCTTGCTCCTCAATCCGTTGAGATACTCAACGA
>Ga0213872_10000175_pt1 | contig 57086 bp, 59 predicted proteins | sample VelepicomBERX_R2_FD_160071 | JGI IMG/M metagenome (GOLD analysis project Ga0213872, IMG submission 160071) | Rhizosphere microbial communities from Vellozia epidendroides in rupestrian grasslands, the National Park of Serra do Cipo, Brazil - RX_R2 | ecosystem: Host-associated > Plants > Roots >... | reverse complement strand
ACCGGTACCGGTACCGGTACCGGTACCGGTACCATTGCAATAGTATTCGAGGACTTCTTCGGCTGTCAACGAAGAAGGCGGACGAACCCGCAAGAGCGTGGGTTAGCGTCTACGTCGTCGCGCGTTCGACAATGGAAAAGCCGACGTTGCAGATGGGTTCGTGGACGCTTTGACGCTCGGAGCGTTGAACAATGAACTCCGCTGCCGTCCGCCCGATGAGGGCGCCGTCGACCCGAACAGACGTCAATGCGGGTTCAAGATCCCTCGAAAAGCTGAGATCACCGAAACCGATCAAAGCGATATCAGACGGAATCGGGATCCTGCGGACCTGAGCCTCAATCAGAACGCCGAGCGCCATGAGATCGGAGCTGCAGAAAATGGCGTCGATGTCCGGGGCAGCCGCCAACAACTCGCGCAGACCCGCACGCCCGCTGGCCAGCGTGGTGGGGGCCGGTACATAGCAAGCAGGCACGACACCGTTGGTCTGACCCAGTCCAAGACTCTCGGCCGACTGGATGAACGCCCGCGCCCGCCTGCGGCTACGGTCGTCGTTGCCGCTGATGGTGGCCAACTTGCGCCGACCTTTGGCATGAAGGAATTGCGCGACGGCCTTGCCGATCTGCTCGTGAGAGAAGCCGACCAGCATGTCGATAGGCGAGTCTGTCAGGTCCCAGGTTTCAACAACGGGGATCCCGCTCGCCTTCAGCTTGTGCTTCGCCTGGTCCGAGCGCATGGCGCCTGTCAGGATGATGCCATCCGGGCGACGACCAATGATGGCCTCGAGCAACGCATCTTCGCGTGAGTTCTCATAGCCGCTCTGTCCAAGCATCAGTTGATAGCCGTTCAACGCAAGCGTGTTCGTCAGCGACTCGATCGTCTCCAGAAAGACTGGCCCCGAAATATCCGGGACGACTGCGGCCACCAAGCGGCTCTTGCGCGAAGCAAGCGCACCGGCCAGGAGGTTTGGGACGTAGCCAATCTGGGCGACGGCATCGCGAACACGCTGCCGGACAAGGTCTGAGACGGCATTGGGCGTACTCAAGGCCCGCGATGCGGTGATCGGGGCAACGCCGGCCAGCTTGGCCACATCCCTGATGGTCGGGTTGCCGCTCTTGTAGCGCGTCCGAGGCAAAGGCTCATGAACCGGCGCTCCTTGATGCTGAATTGGCGGCGAGGTCTTCTTTGTGGACATATTTGGCGGAGTGATCCTTGCGTGCGGCATTTTCTCCGAAGCTCGCACGGGCACACGAGGGCGCCCGATCGAGCGGCACGAATGTCGCAGATGGGTGCGCGCGCGTGCAAAGGCGGCGCTTGCCAGTGGGGGCAAGGCCCACCCTGAAATCGCTCCATCACGAAGCAACCGGAGCAGGCATCGAGGTGACGAAATGTCTGAAGTCTTCAGGTCAGCGTGCCACGCATGGGTGGCAGCGCGAGTGTGCGAGGTCGTAGCGTGAGTGAACGCCGAGCAAGCTTCGAGCAGGACGATGCACAGGCCGATCCGACAACGCTTTCGGAGAAGGCTGTCATCACTGGATGGATGAACAATGCAGGACCGCCAGTGGCTGTGCCGGGGTAGTGCGGAGGTAGTGCCGGGGTAGTGCCGAGAGCACGTACACAAGGAAAGCGCGCGCAACACGGGAAGCCCTGTGGCGTGGTCGGGGATGACCCGCTGGAGGCCGGTGATGGCACGGCCGGGGCGCTGCAGGGTGGCAAAGAGGCTCGTAGTACCGACGAAGCCGGCAAATGCCGGGTGGAGGGGAGCCTGAACATGCCCGCCGAAGACAGCTGCGGCGGCCCGAAATCAGGCCATAGAGCCCTCCGATACGAGCGGCCTGAGCGGCCAAGTCGTTCCTGCCTGCTAGCTTGCCTGTACGGTCTTGCAGGAACGGCGCGGGCCAATGCCATTGCCATTGCCCTTTTGCTAGCCTTCGCTAACTTCGGAGCGGTACGGCGTCGAGGATGTTTGCGACTCTTGATCGCCGACCCGGCGTCGCCATCATCCGCCAGGCGGCATGATGGCGTGCTGCCTGTTGACGACTTTAATAGCCAAGAAGATGGGGTGACGCCCCATCAGTTCGTCACGAACGATGGCGAGACTGCCCGGATCCTGATCCCAAGGAGGCAAGAACATGAGGGCAAATGTCTTGAGCGTGGGTGCCAGGCGCTGGCGCCTGGTGGTCTGGTGTGCGGCGCTGGCGCTCTTGCTGATGCCGGGGCTGGCGATGAAGCTCACCTACATGGTCCAGTGGAACAAGTACGACTTTGCCGTCTTTGCCTCGATGCTGGCCGGCGCCTGCGTGGCCTACGAATTGTTGGCGCGTGGCCGCCCCAGCCACTTTTATCGGGCCGGCTTTGGCCTTGGCCTGCTGGGCGCCTTCCTGTTGGTGTGGCTGAACCTGGAGGTGGGGCTCATCGGCAGCGAGAGCGATCCGGCCAACCTGATGTTCGGCGGCGTGCTGCTGATCGGCGCGGCGGGCGCAGCCGTGGCGAGGTTGCAGCCGCGTGGCATGTCTTGGACGCTGGCGGCGATGGCGGGGGCCCAGGCCATGGCGGCGGGCATCGGCGTGGTCATGGGCTGGCATCAGCCGCTGGTGCTGCAGGCGCTCTTCGTGATGCTGTGGGGCGCCTGCGCACTGCTGTTCCGGCGTGGCGACGGCCAGCTGGGCAGGCTGCAAGCTCAGGCGACCTAGCCGAAAGTCACGTTGCGCGGGGCTCCGAGAGATGGCAGGCTCGCGCCTCTCTCGAAACGGAGGTACTTTGCCCATGCGCATTTTTAAACTCGGTCTTGGGGCCCTGGCCCTGTCCGCTTCGCTCTCGGCCCTGGCGTCCGACGAATGGAAGCTGCCCATCGCGACGCACAAGCTCGCCAACGGCCTCACGGTCGTGGTCTCCGAGGACCACAGCGCGCCCATCGTCGGCGTCTCGGTGGTCTATCACGTGGGGATGCGGCTGGAGCCGAGGAACCGCACCGGCTTCGCCCACCTCTTCGAGCACCTGATGTTCCAGGGCACGCCCGTAGCGCCCAAGGGCGTGTTCGACAAGGTCATCACCAGCGGCGGCGGTCGAAACAACGGCTCCACCAGAGCCGACTTCACCAACTACATTGAGACCGCACCGGTCTCTGCGCTCGAGTCCCTGCTGTGGCTCGAGGCCGATCGCATGAAGACCCTGGACTTCAACCCCGAGACGCTGAAGAACCAGCAGGACGTGGTCAAGGAGGAGATCCGCGTCAACGTCAAGAACAGCCCCTACGGCGGCTTCATGTGGATCGACATTGGCCAGAAGGCGTTCGACAAGTGGGAGAACAACCACGACGGCTATGGCAGCTTCCAGGACCTGGAGAACGCAAGCCTTGACGACGTACGCGCCTTCCACCGCGACTACTACGGCCCCAACAATGCTGTGCTGTCCATCACCGGCGACCTGACGCCGGCCCAGGGTTTTGCCCTGGCTGAGAAGTACTTCGGCAAGATCGCCGCCCGTCCCACACCCAAGAGCACGGACTACAGCGAAGGCCTGAACACGGCCGAGCGCCGCTTCGAGCAGCAGGACCCGCTGGCCCAGGTGCCGGCCGCCGCGGTCGCCTGGAAGATGCCCGCGCGCGGTAGCCGTGACCAGGCCCCCATGGCGGTGCTGGGCAGCCTGCTCGCCGGTGGCGACGCCTCGGTGCTGTACCAAGGCCTGGTCAAGGGCCGCGAGCTTGCGCTCAATGTCAATGAGCTCTATGGCCTGACCGACCCCTGGACTTTCGACGGTCCGACGCTGTACGTCGTCTACTCGCTCTACAAGCCCACGAGCAATGTGGACGCGCTGCTGACGGCCATCGATGAAGAGGTGGCCAAGATCGTCAAGAACGGCGTGGACGCCGCCACGCTCAAGCGCGTCAAGACCTCGCTGGTGGCCGGCTATTACAACGACATGGAGATGTTCCTCAGCCGCGCCGACCGCCTGGCAAAGCTGCAGACGCTTTGGGGAGATGCCAAGGTGGCCAACAAGATCCCCGGCTGGATCGAGGGTGTCACGTCCGAGGACGTGCAGCGCGTGGCCAGGACCTACCTGACCCGCGAGAACCGCACGACCATCGACCGCAAGCCGGCGCCCAAGCCCGTGCCCGCTGCACCTGCCGCTGCACCTGCCGCTGCACCTGCCGCTGCGGCCAGCAAGTGAGGAGAACAAGCATGAATAAGCACTTCCGACTGACCCTCCTCGCCGCTGCAGTGATCGCGAGCCCGCTGGCCTTTGCATCCGCAAGTGCCCAGCTGCCTGCCGAGCTGCCGCCATTCGCCAAGGACAAGGCCCTGCCGGTGCCTCAGATCACCAAGAAGACCCTGAACAACGGTCTGGAAATCTGGGTCGTGCCGCGCCAGGGCATCCCGCGCCTGGACTATGTGCTGGCCGTGCGCGGGGCCGGCTTCTCGGCCGACGCCGCGAACCAGCAGGGCTTTGCCACGTTGCTGGCCAATGTGATGACTGAAGGCACGGCCAAGCGCGATTCGCGTGCCATTGCCGAAGCGGCCCAGGGCCTGGGCGGCAACGTCGGCGCCTCCGGCGCTAACGACGGCATCACCGTCTTTGCTGATGCCCTGGCCTCGAACGCCGCGCCGATGATGCATCTGCTGGCCGAGGTGGCCCGCACGCCAGCCTATCCGGATCGCGAAGTAGCGCTGGCCAAGGCCAATGCACTGCAAAACCTCAAGGCCTCGGAGGCGCGCCCGGCCTTCCGCGCGACGCGCGCCTTGAACCAGGCGATCTATGGCGACCATGCCTATGGTCGCACCCAGCCCACGGCCGATGCCATCGATGCCGTCACGCCCGAGGCCCTGCGCCAGGCCCATGCGAGCCGAGTCCGTCCCGAGCGCAGCCTGCTCGTGATCTCGGGCCGTATCGCGCCGGCCGAAGCCATCAAGCTGGCCGAAGCTGCCTTCGGCGACTGGAAGGCTTCCGGCCCGGCACCGGCAGACGCCCCGGCCGCGCGCGACAGCGCCCCGGCCGTGCGTGTGCTGCTCGAGCGGCCCAATAGCGTGCAGTCCACACTGCGCCTGGGTCGCCCTGGCGAGGCTGCCTCGGCCGCCGACCAGGTGCCGTTGCGCCTGGCCAGTACCGTCATCGGCGGAGGCTTCTCGAGTCGCGTGAACATCAATCTGCGCGAGGAGAAGGGCTACACCTACGGTGCCTCGGCTGGGGCGCAGTCCTTCCGCGTCGGCGGCGCGATCACTGGCGGTGCCGACGTGCGCAACGACGTGACGGGTGCTTCGCTCAAGGAGTTCTTCAGCGAGTACAAGCGCCTGGGCGAGGAGCTCGTCGGCGAGGAAGAGCTTGCCATGCACAAGCGCTACGTGGCCGGCGGCTACCTGATCAGCAACCAGTTGCAGGGTGCGGTGGCTCGCACGCTGGCCAGCAACTGGCTGGTCGGCCTGCCCAGCGATTTCCTCGGCAACTACGTGCCCCTGATCCAGAGGGTCTCGGCTGAGCAGGTGCGCGAGATGGGCCGCAAGTACTTCAAGCCCGAAGCCCAGAGCGTCGTCGTCGTCGGCGACCAGAAGGTGCTCGAGCAGCTGAAGGACTTCGGCGAGTTCACGCTCGCCAAATAAGAAGCAGAGCGAGGCGGCGCCTCAGCCAGGCGTCGCCATCTCGATCCGCCCCTTGCCCGTGCGCTTGGCGCCGAGCATGGCCTGGTCGGCCTTGGCCAGCAGGATTGAAGGCTCGCTACCGTCCTGGGGCGAGATCGCCACTCCGATCGTCGTGCCTACGTTGACGATGATGCCGCCCTCGAGAAGTACCGGTTTCTGGATGGCCTGGATCAGCCGCTCGAGTACGTGGCGCCAGCCGCCGTCGGGTTCGAGCTGGGTCAAGAGCACCACGAATTCATCGCCGCCCACGCGCGCGGCCGTGTCGCCCGCGCGAAGCACGGACCGGATACGCTGCCCGACCTCCACGAGCAGGGCATCGCCGGCGTCGTGACCGTGGAGATCATTGACCTGTTTGAAGCCGTCGAGGTCCATGTAGCAAACAGCCACCCAGAGCCGCTCGCGCACCGACGCCGCGATCGCGTGGCGGATACGGTCGGCCAGCAGCAGCCGGTTGGGCAGGCCCGTCAGTCCATCATGGAAGGCCAGATGCTCGGCCCGTGCCTGCGCGTCCTTGAGCGCGGTGACGTCGGCCATCGTCCACAGCGAAAGGTCTTGCGTCAGGCTCACGCCGCAGAGGTCGATCCAGAGCGCACGGCCATCCTTGTGGCGCAACTGCAGCTGGGTCCGGTAATGCTTTCCCGCAGCGAGTAACGGATAGCCCTCGACGCCGACCTTGTCATAGGTTTCGTCGTCGGGATAGAGCAGGCGAACCGGCTGGCCGTCGAGCTCGCCCGGCCCATAGCCGAAGATGCGGTCGACCGCACGGTTCTTCCAGATCAGGCGGCGCCCGCGCAGCCGCATCATGCCGACAATGTCGTTGTCGAGCATGGCCGTCTGCTCGCGCAGCATGAGGCGCACCTGTTCCATGGCCTCGGCCTCCAGCGTGACGTCCAGGGTCACGCAGCGGCTCATCACGAACTCGCCCTTGTCGTCGAAGGACGCCTTGAGGGTGGCGCGCAGGCGCCGCGGTGGCCCCTGCCTGGGCAGGATGCGGATCTCGACGTTGTCGAGCGAGCCCTCAGCCTTCAGGCGCGCGAATTCGACCGCCAGCTGGGTCTGGCTCTCTGCGTCAAGAAACTCCGCCAGCGGCCTTCCCAGGACTTCCTCAGCCGTGCAGCCGAGCCATCCGAGCAGGGTCGCGTTGATATGCAGGACGCGACCCTCGCCGTCCACCGAGTGGTAGCCGCAAGGCGCCTGGTCGTAGAGATCGCGGATGCGTGCCGACTGCGCCTCGATGGAGGCGAGCAGGTGCTTGCGCTCGGTGATGTCACGGCTCGAGCAGTAGACGAAGAGCTCGCCGTCGATCTCGGCTGCGCTGATCTGCAGTTCCACATCGAGGATGCTGCCGTCGTCGCGGCGGTGCTGGACCTCGACGCGCTGGCGGTCGCCGTCGCGTACCTTGGCCAGCCAGGTGGTGATGCGCTCCTCGTCCTGATTGACGTCCCAGCTGCTGACGTGGCGGCCCAGGAGGCGCTCGCGGGTGGAGCCCAACATCTGGGCAAAGGAGTCGCTCATACCGACGAGACGCCCCTGCCGGTCGATGATGTGGATGCCGTCGCCCGCCACGCGCAGCAGGGTCTGCACCCGGCGTGACAGTGCAGAGAGTTCGCGCAGGCTTCGTGTCTCGCGCCTGGTCGAGCGGTAGACGGCCGTGCTGGCTGCGGCGAACAGTAGCCAGGCCACGACAGCCAGCGCGCTCATGTGGCGCACCTGTTGGCGCCAGGGTGCAAAGAAGCGCTCGGTGCCCAGACCGGCCAGCACGATGAAAGGCCAGCCGCTGACCCGGCGGTAGGCTGTCGTGCGCTCCAGGTCATCCATGGCAGTGCGAGTGACGAGCACACCGGCGTTTGGCTCTCTGGCGATCGCCGCCCTGAGCTCGGGCGAGACATTGCTGCTGCCAACGGCCAGAGGCGCCGAACTGCCGGGCGCGAAGCGGGCGACCAACTGCAAGTCGCTGCGGCGCAGCGTCATCGCGTCCTGGTCGCCGACGGAGAAGCCCGCGAAGAGCCGCTGGAAGTGCGTGGTCGTCAGGCTGGTGTAGATAATGCCTTCGAATCGGCCCTTGACGACGTGCGGTCTGACCAGGGCCACGACCCAGTTGCCCGAGACCCGCGAGCGCAGCGGTCCGGCGATGGCGGGGCCGGCATCGGGGTGCTGGCGCGCCTGGATGAAATAGTCGCGGTCGGCCACGCTCACCGGCCCACCCGGGGGCAAGTGGTTGCCCCAGCGCACTTGGCCTTGGGCATCGACGAGGCGAAAGCCCTCGACGTCTGGCAGCAGTTCGCGGTAGCGATCGAGCACGCGGTTGACGGCCCCGTCGTCTTGGAGGCTAGCGGCGTTCATGGCGTCGAGCTCGCCGAGTGCCGCGCGCATCAAGGCGTCGAGACGGACGAACTCGGAACTGACGCTGGCCTGGGCGATGGCGGCCAGGTCCACAGCGGTGTCGCGGGCCTGCACTGCGTAGGCCTCGCGCCCGGCGCGAGCGACCAATAAAACCAGCCCCGCCAGCAAGGCTGCCACCACGACATTGGCACTGATGAGAACGAGTACGACGCGCCGGCGGCGCTCATGCTCACGCTCGATCAGGGGCAGTGGGTTTCCGAGCGGCATGATGTCCTTCTGTGTGGCCTTCTGCGAAGCCTAGATGCATCCCGTCCACCCGAGCATATCCAAACCGGTCGCCAGGGCAATGCCGGCGTCCGCGCTTCCGCCAGAATGTGACGTCGAGTTTCGTCGTGAAACGCCTTGTCCGCCTAGGAGTCCCGCATGCCCCGCTTCGTCTTCGCCCTTGCACTGGCTTTGCTGTCCTTGCTGGCTGGCGCGGCTCCCGTGGCCGAGCTCGCCTCGCCCGATGGCCGCAACCACCTGCGGCTGGACATCGACAAAGACGGCCGCGCGCTGTGGTCGGTGCAGCGCGACGGCAAGCCCCTGATCGAGCCCTCGCGCCTGGGTTTTCTGCTGACCGACGCGCGCAAGCTCGAACGCGGCTTCGAACTCGAGGCGGCCGCCACGCGCGAGTTCGACGAGACCTGGGAGCAGCCCTGGGGCGAGCAACGCTTCATCCGCAACCACTATCGCGAACTGTCCGTGGGCCTGCGCGAGCGCGAGGGCCTGCGCCGACGCCTGGAGCTGCGCCTGCGCGCCTACGACGACGGCGTGGCCTTGCGCTATGTCTTCCCTGAGCAGGCTGAGCTCAAGAGCGTGAACATTGGCGAGGAGCTGACCGAGTTCAATGTCGCCCGGCCGGGCACGGCATGGTGGGACACAGCCTTCGAATGGAACCGCGAGGAATACCTCTATCTGCGCACATCCATCAACGAGGTCGGCCTGGCGCAGACGCCGATGACGCTGCGTCTGGACAACGGGACGCACTTGGCCATCCACGAGGCGGCCCTGGTCGACTACTCGGGCATGAATCTCGCGCGCGTGGAGGGGCGCCGGTTCAAGGCCGATCTGACACCGGGCAGCGCGGGCCAGCCCAAGGTGCACCGCATGGCGCCTTTCGCCACGCCATGGCGCATGGTGCAGATCGCCGATTCCGCGTCCAGACTGGCGGAGTCGCGCCTGATGCTCAACCTCAATGAGCCCAATGCCCTCGGCGACGTGTCGTGGGTCAAGCCTTTGAAGTTCATCGGCGTGTGGTGGGAGATGCACCTGGGCAAGTCCACCTGGGGCAGTGGCCCGAAGCACGGCGCGACGACGGCCAACGCGATGCGCTACATCGACTTCGCCGCCAAGAACGGGATCGGCGGAGTGCTGGTCGAGGGCTGGAACAAGGGCTGGGACGGCAACTGGTGGAGCGACGGCGGGGCGGACTTCAGCTTCACCGAGCCCTATGCCGATTTCGACCTGGGGCGCGTGGCGGCCTATGCGAAGGAAAAGGGAGTGGCCCTCGTCGGGCATCACGAGACGGCGGCCAATGCCGCCAATTACGAGCGCCAGCTCGGCCCCGCGCTGGACCTCTATGTGCGCCTGGGCGTGCCTGCCGTGAAGACCGGCTACGTCAGCGATGCAGCCCAGGCCCAGGTTTATGGGGCCGAGGGCGTCGAGCGCCGTGGATGGCACGAAGGTCAGGACATGGTGCGCCACCACCTGAAGGTGGTGCTGGAGGCGGCGAAGCGCCACATCACCGTCGACACGCACGAGCCCGTCAAGGACACGGGCCTGCGCCGCACCTACCCGAACTGGGTCTCGCGCGAAGGCGCGCGGGGCCAGGAGTACAACGCCTGGGGCGAGCCCGGCAACCCACCCGAGCACGAGGCCAACCTCGTGTTCACACGCCTGCTGTGCTCGCCGATGGATTTCACGCCGGGCATCCTGAGCATGAAGACGCAGATCCCGCAGGGTGTGCCGACGACCTGGGCCAAGCAGCTCGCTCTGTACGTCGTGATCTACAGTCCTTTGCAGATGGCGGCCGACCTGCCCGAGGTCTACGAGAAGAACCCCGTTCCGTTCGATTTCATCCGCCGCGTTCCGATGGACTGGGCCGAGACGCGCGTGCTGGGCGGCGAGGTGGGCGAGTTCGCCACGATCGCGCGCAAGGACCGAGCGAGCGAGGACTGGTACCTGGGCGCCATCGGTGACGCCAAGGCGCACCAGCTCGATGTGGTGCTGGACTTCCTCAGGCCCGGCCAGCGCTACCGCGCCCACATCTACAAGGACGGGCCCAAGGCCGACTACAAGACCCACCGCGAGGATATGGTCGTGCAAACGCGCGAGGTCGACGCGAAGACGCGGCTGCGGCTGCATCTCGCCCCCGGCGGGGGGCAGGCGATCTGGTTCGAGAAGCTGTGAGGCCGTGAAGACATGAACCGGCGAAGGTAGGATCGCGCCCACCATGTACGCCCCCTTCTTCGGCCTCGAGCGCGAGCCCTTCTCGATCGCACCCGACCCGCACTACCTCTTCATGAGCGAGCGACATCGCGAAGCGCTCGCTCACCTGCTGTACGGCCTTCGCGGCGGTGGCGGCTTCGTGCTGCTCACGGGCGAGATCGGGGCGGGCAAGACGACGGTGTGCCGCTGCTTCCTCGAGCAGATCCCGGTGAACTGCAACGTCGCCTACATCTTCAACCCCAAGCTCACCGTGCTGGAGCTGCTGCGTACGGTCTGTGAGGAGTTCCATGTCGCGGCGCCCGAGAGCGATTCCGTCAAGGCCCATGTGGACGTGATCAACGCCCACCTGCTGCGCTGCCATGCCGAGGGTCGCAACAACGTGCTCATCATCGACGAGGCGCAGAACCTGGCGCCCGAGGTGCTGGAGCAGCTGCGCCTGCTGACGAACCTGGAGACGCACGAGCGCAAGCTGCTGCAGATCATCCTGATCGGCCAACCCGAGTTGCGCCAGATGCTGGCGCGGCCCGAGCTCGAGCAACTGGCTCAGCGCGTGATTGCGCGCTTTCACCTCGACGCGCTGTCCGCTGCCGAGACGGCCAGCTATGTCCAGCATCGCCTGAACGTGGGCGGCCTCAAGGGCCCCGCGCCCTTCGACGCCGCGGTGCTCAGGCAGGTCCATCGCCTGACCGGCGGTGTACCGCGGCGCATCAATCTGCTGTGCGACCGGGCCTTGCTGGGGGCGTATTCGCAGGGCCACAAGCAGGTCCAGGCCTCGACCCTGGTCAAGGCCGCGGCCGAGGTCTTCGACGACGCAGCGCAAAAGCGCCCCTGGTTCCTCGTGGCTGGCCTCAGCGCCCTGGCGCTCGCGATGGCAGGCACCTTGGCAACGGGCTGGACCGCGCTGAATCGCAAGCCGACCCAAGCGCCCGTTCCCGTCGCTACCCCCGCTTCGAATCCCGCCTCGAATCCCACCTCGGCGCCTGCCTCAGCCGCGATGGCGGAGCTCATCGCCCATCCCGTCGACGAGGCCGCAGCCTTGTCCGACCTGGCCGCTCTCTGGCAGGCGCAAGGCGCCGATTGCGCGGCCCTGGGCGAAGGGGGGCTGCGCTGTCTGCACAGCGAGGCGGGGCTGTCCAGCCTGCGCTTCCTGGACCGGCCGGCCCTCCTACGCATCGGCTCCGGCTGGGTCGTGCTGGAGCGGCTTTCGGGCCAGGAGGCAGTACTCAGGCAAGGTGGGCAACAGCAGACGGTCAGCCTCACGCGCCTGAGCCAGGCCTGGCAAGGTGAATTCATGACGCTGTGGCGCGCGCCGCCCGAGGACTCCGGTCACCCGGGCCGCGCCTCGCCAGGGTGGCTGGCGCAGCAACTCGGCAAGCTCGACGGCTCGGTGCTGGATCCGCTCAAAGAAGTCGAGCTGCATCGGCGCATCGCCGCCTTCCAGCGGGCGCAAGGCCTTCCGAGTGACGGCATCGCGGGCCCGGTCACCCTGATGCAACTGGCACGCGCCACCGGTGCGAGCGATGAGCCGAGGCTGCTGAAGTAATGTCCTACATCCTCGAAGCCCTCAAGAAGGCGGAAGCCGAGCGGCAGCGCGGTGCGGTGCCGACCTTGCAAAGCCAGGCACCCCCCGCCGCTCAAGGCACTGCGATGCCGCGATCGCTGACGCCTTATGTGCTTGTGGCGCTGGCGCTGATTGTCGTGTCGCTGATCGGCTTGTGGCTGTGGCCGACACCCGCGCCTTCCGTGGGTCAAGTGCTCACGACTGCGCCCGCTCGGCCCGCTCAGGCCGCTCGGCCCGCCCAGGCCCTGTCGCCTGTTCAGGCCGTTCAAACCCTTCGCGCCGATCCGCGGCCCGTGCCAAGCGTCCCGCCCCCGCCGCGTCCCGTGCCCACGCCGCTCGCTGCACCGGCTTCCAGCCCCGTACTGGCGCTTGCCGAGCTGCCTGAGTCCCTGCGGCGCACACTGCCGCCGCTGAAGGTGGGCGGCTCCATGTATTCGGACACGCCCGCGGCCCGCATACTGATCGTCAACAGCGTCGTCTATCACGAGGGCGACTCGCTCTCGCCAGGCCTGACGCTCGAGGCCATCGGCCTGCGCAAGGCGACCTTGTCCTACCAAGGCCAGCGATTCACTCTCGACTACTGAGGCCCTCATGACCCAGCCGCGCAGCTACCGCTACTACGACCTCCTCATGGCCGCCTTCGTGTGCGTGCTGCTGTGCTCCAATCTGATCGGCGCGGCCAAGGCGGCGCAGCTGACGCTGCCGGTGCTCGGTACCGTCACCTTTGGCGCGGACCTGATGTTCTTCCCGCTCTCCTACATCTTCGGAGACGTGCTGACCGAGGTCTATGGCTACAGCCGCGACCGCCGCGTGGTCTGGGCCGGTTTCGGCGCGCTGGTGTTCGCCGCCTTCATGGCCTTTGTCGTCGTACACCTGCCGCCCGCCAAGAACGGCTTCATGGATGCCTACCAGGGGCATCTCGAGGCGGTGTTCGGCAACACCTGGCGCATCGTCGCCGGCTCCATGATCGCGTTCTGGTGCGGCAGCTTCGCCAACAGCTTCGTGATGGCCAAGCTCAAGGTCTATATGGAAGGGCGGCATCTGTGGGTGCGCTTCATCGGCTCTACCATCGTCGGCCAGTTCGTGGACACCAGCCTGTTCTTCATCATTGCGTTCTGGGGCATCTGGCCGCAGGAGCAACTGATCGCCGTGACGATCACCCAGTACCTGTTCAAGACCTGCTGGGAAGGGGCCATGACGCCCTTCACCTACAAGATCTGCGGGTTCCTCAAGCGGGCTGAGGGCGAGGACTACTACGACCGCGACACGAACTTCAGTCCCTTCAGGCTCAAGGTCTGAGGCTTCGACGTATCTGACGGTATATTGCGCTGCAAGGCATCCTCGGAGCAGTGCATGAAGAAGTTTCCATCGATTCTCTTGACACTCGTGCTGACGACGGCGGGCGTTGCCGCGCAGGCGGCCGAGTTGACCGTCTCGGCGGCGGCCAGCCTCACCAACGCGTTCAAGGCGCTGGCGCCGGGTTTCGAAGCCCGCAACCCCGGGACCACGCTGCTCTTCAATTTCGGGTCTTCCGACACCTTGCTTGCCCAGATCTCCAAGGGCGCGCCCGCCGATCTGTTCGCTTCGGCCGACCAGGAGACCATGGACAAGGCACAGGCCCAGCACCTGCTCGTGGCCAGCAGCCGGCACAACTTTGCGAACAACGCGCTAGTGCTGATCGTGCCGATCGACAGTGCACCGCTTGCAGCGCTCGCCGATCTGCGCAAGCCCGAGGTCAGGCGCATCGCGCTCGGCAAGCCCGAGGGCGTGCCGGCGGGCCGCTACGCCAAGGGCGCGCTGGAGGCTGCCGGGCTCTGGGCCGCCGTCGAGGCCAAGGCCGTATACGCCACCAATGTGCGCCAGGCGCTGGACTATGTGGCGCGCGGCGAGGTCGAGGCCGGCTTCGTCTACGCCACCGACGTTGCCGTGCAGAAGGACAAAGTCAGGGTCGCCTTGCAGGTGCCGACCGAGGCGCCCATCAGCTATCCCGCCGCCGTCGTCGCGGGCAGTCCTAACGCGCAGGCCGCACGCAAGTTCGTCGACTACGTACTTTCGCCGGCCGGACAGGCTGTCCTGGCCCGGTACGGATTCGTCAAGCCCTGATGGACTCCTCGGCCTGGATCGCCTTGGCTCTGTCACTGAAGGTGGCTGGCTGCGCCACAGCTCTGAATCTCGTCCTGGGTGTGGGCACGGGCTGGCTGCTGGCGCGCAAGCGCTTCCCGGGCCGCGAGCTGCTGGATGCGGCCCTGACTCTGCCCATGGTGCTGCCGCCCACCGTGCTGGGCTACTACTTGCTCGTCGTCATCGGCAAGCGCGGCTGGCTCGGTGCCTGGCTCTACGAGACCTTTGGCATGCAGTTGATCTTCACCTGGCAGGGCGCCGTGATCGCCGCCACCCTTGTGGCCTTCCCCCTGGTGCTCAAGGCAGCGCGCGCCGCCTTCGAGGGCGTGGACCCGCAGCTCGAGCGCGCCGCGCGCGTGCTGGGGCTGGGCGAGTGGGCCGTGTTCCTCCGCGTCACCTTGCCCATGGCCTGGAACGGCATCCTGGCCGGTGTGCTGCTGGCCTTTGCGCGCGCTCTGGGCGAGTTCGGCGCCACGCTGATGGTGGCGGGCAGCATTCCGGGCAAGACCCAGACCCTGTCCATCGCGGTCTACGAGGCCGTGCAGGCCGGGCAGGATTCAACGGCCAACACCCTGGTGCTGATCACTTCGATCACCTGCATCGCCGTGCTGTTGTCGTCAGGGCGTCTGTCGCAGGCGCGCAGCGCAAAGGTCATGCGGTGAGCCTCGACGTGAACATCCACAAGCGTGTCAACAGCGCTGGGCGCAGCTTCGAGCTCGATGTGCATTTTCGCACCGACGCGCGCCGCACCGTGATCTACGGCCCCTCGGGCGCGGGCAAGAGCTTGATGCTGCAGGCGATCGCCGGCCTGCTGCGGCCCGATAGCGGCCGCATCGCCTTCGACGGCGAGGCGCTGTTCGACAGCGATGCCGCCGTCGACCAGCCAGCCAGGGCGCGCGGCTTCGGCTATCTCTTTCAAGATTACGCGCTGTTCCCGCTTCTCAATGTGCGGCAAAACATCGGCTTCGGCCTGCAGCGCGGCTGGTTCAATCCTGGCCGCCACGCAGCGCAAGAAGCCGTGGACCGCTGGCTCCATGCCTTCGAGCTCACGGAGGTGGCGGCCCTGCGGCCGCACGAGCTCTCAGGCGGCCAGTGCCAGCGCACGGCGCTGGCGCGCGCCTTGGTCAACGAGCCGCGGGCCTTGCTGCTCGACGAACCGTTCTCCGCGCTGGACCCAGAACTTCGCGGCCGCATGCGCGACGAGTTGCAGGCCCTGCTCGATCGCATCGACATCCCAATGCTGATGATCACCCACGACCCCGATGACCTGTCCCGCTTCGGCGAGGCTCGGCTGATGTTGCGCGACGGGCGAATCGTCGAGCCCCCACGCTCAGCTGCAGCTGTTGCAAATCTGTGACTCTATACAGCTGTACATGAATACAGTACATTGCACTCCAACAAGCCAACATCTCGATGGAGTGCTGCCATGTCGAAGAACCTTCGCGCCGTACGTCGTTCCGCCTCGCAACCGGTGGCCGAGAGCCTGCTGAAGCGGCTCCAGGACCCGCAGGTCTGGGTCTGTGCCATCGCGGCCTTCGTGCTGGTGGGCCTGTCCTCGGGCCTGCTGGGCGGGGCCGAAACGCCGCACGAAGCCGTGCTCGTCGCGAGTGCCGCGCCAGGCGGGCACTAAGACCCTCAGCGCCTGAGGCCCAGCGCCATCCAGCCCGCCAAACCGAGCTTGTCCAGCGTCTCAAGGTTGTTCTCGAAGATGGCATCCGTGTCTGGCATGGTCTCCACGGCGCGCTCCACGCTCGATTCGCGCAGCAGGTGCAGCGTCGGATACGGCGAGCGGTTGCTGTAGTTGCTGATGTCGTCGGCTTCCGTGCCCTCGAACTGGTACTGCGGGTGGAAGCTGGCGATCTGGAATTCGCCGTCCAGTTCCAGGTCTTCCACCAGCGCGTCTGCGGCACCGAGGAAGTCGTTGAAATCTAAGAAGTCCTGCAGTACCCGTGGATGGATGATCAGTGTGGTCTCGACTTCGTCCGGGTCGGCGCGCTTGAGAAACAGCAGCTCCTTGGCGAGCAGGCGCAGCAGCTCTTCGGGCGTGTCCGCGGCGCTGACCACATAACGCAGACGTCGGTTGACGTGAACGCTCTTGGCAAAGGGGCAGAGGTTCAGGCCGATGACGGCCTTGATGAGCCAGTCCTCGGTGTCCTGGCGAATGGTTTCGATTTCTTGTTCGGTCATTTTCCTTGTCCATGAAGGCCGCCGGGTGTGCCGGGCCGAGCGACAGGCCGAGCGACAGGCCGAGCGACAGGCCGAGCGACAGGCCGAGCGACAGGCCGAGCGACAGACCGCTCCCAGGCCGCGCCCAGGCCGGCCCACTGGCGATGTGCTTTCGGCTCAATGCCGAAAGCGTCGCCGTGCCCTTGCTGGCCGACCGGCCGCACCCGCGTTCAGCCGGGCGCCACGGGGCGAGGGGCCAACCATTTCTCGGCCAGGCGCACCCACATGGAGCCGCCTAGCGGGATCAGTTCGTCGTTGAAGTCGTAGCTGGGGTTGTGCAGCATGCACGGCCCCATGCCGTGGCCGCCGATGCGGTGTGAGCCGTCGCCGTTGCCGATCAGGAAATAGCAGCCGGGCTTCTCGAGCAGGTAGTAACTGAAGTCCTCGGCGCCCATGGTCGGCTCGAAGTTCAGCACGTTCTCCAGCCCTACAACCTCGCCGAGCAGGGTGCGGGCGAATTCAGTCTCCGCCGGGTGGTTGATCGTCGGCGGATAGTTGCGACTGAACTCGAAATCGACGCTCATGCCGAAGGTGGCGGCCACGCCCTCGGCCACTTCCTTCATGCGCCGCTCGATCAGGTCCAGCACTTCGAGCGTGAAGGTGCGCACCGTGCCCTCCATGACGACCGAATCGGGCACGACGTTCGTCGCCTCGCCGGCATGGATCATCGTCACGGAGATCACGCCCGCGTCGATCGGCCGCTTGTTGCGCGTGATGATCGTCTGAAAGGCCTGCACCATCTGGCAGGCTGCCGGCACGGGATCGAGACCAAGGTGCGGCATGGCACCATGCGAGCCCTTGCCATGCAGCACGATCTTGAACTCGTTGCTCGACGCGAACACGGGGCCGCTGGCCAGCGCGAACTGCCCGGCCTTCATGCCCGGCCAGTTGTGGGCGCCGAACATGGCCTCCATCGGGAACCTCTCGAACAGGCCGTCCTTGATCATCTCGCGGGCGCCGCCGCCGCCTTCCTCGGCGGGCTGGAACACGAGATAGACCGTGCCGTCGAAGTTGCGGTTCGTGGCCAGGTGCTTGGCCGCGGCCAGCAGCATGGCCGTGTGGCCGTCGTGGCCGCAGGCGTGCATCCGCCCGGCATGCCGGCTGGCGTGGGCGAAGTGGTTGTGCTCGGTCATGGGCAGCGCGTCGATGTCGGCGCGCAGCCCCACGGCCCGGGAGGAGCTGCCGTTCTTGACGATGCCGACCACGCCGGTCTTGCCCAGACCGCGGTGGACCGGGATGCCCCAGTCCGTGAGCGCCTTGGCGATCAGCTCCGCTGTGCGTTCCTCCTGGAAGCACAACTCGGGATGAGCATGGATGTCGCGGCGCAGCGCTTGAATGCTTGGCGCATCGGCCAGGATGGTGTCGATCAGCTTCATGAGAGGGCACTCCGTGAGAGGCCCGCCCGAGTTTATCGCCGGACGCGTCCGTCGCCGGTCAGCATGGTCAGCTCGACGAAGCTGGACGCTGTGTGCTTCGTCGGCGAGAAATGCAAGGGGAAGCCGCCCGGGTTGAAGTTTTGCAGGCTCTCAAGCGCCTGTACCAGGCCTTCCCGGCTGGGTCGGCCCATGCGGCGCAGGCCTTCGGTGAAGACCTTGGCGGCGAGGAAGCCCTCCATGCCGTTGTAGTCGAGCTTGTAGCCGGCACCCGCGGCATTGGCCTTGTACAGCGCTGCCTGGTATTCGGAGGCCACGCCACTGACCGTGCCGAAGGGATAGGGCATGACCTGGCTCACCACCACGCCCAGCGCGTCCTTGCCGAGCTCCTCCATCAGGGCCTCGGTGCCGACGAAGGAGACGTTGTAGAACACGCCGCCAAAGCCTGCCTTGCGCGCCGCGCGGATGAACGCCGCGCAGCTCTTGTAGGCACTGATCATCACGATGGCCTCGGGCGAGCCAGGCACCAGCTCCTTGACGGCCTTGGACACCTCCACCGAATTGCGTTCCACCGTCGAAGTCGCCTGCGGCGCAAGGCCCAGCGGCTTGAGCGCGCGCAGCACGCCGTCCAGGCCGGCCTTGCCGTAGCTGTCGTTCTGGTGGAAGACGGAGATCTTGTGCAGGCCCAGTTGCGTCAGCTGGCGCACGATCAGGGCGGTCTCCTCGTAGTAGGAAGCGCGCACGTGAAAGACCCAGCGGCTCATCGGCTCGCGCAGGGCCTCAGCGCCGGTCAGCGGCGCGAAGAGCGGGATGCGGGCCTGGTTGACCAGGGGCAGGGCGGCCAGGGTCGTGGGCGTGCCCACATAGCCGAAGAGGGCGAAGACGTCTTCCTCGATCAGGGCTTGTGTGTTGGCCTTGCAGCGTTCGGGCTCGTACCCGTCGTCCAGGGTCCTGAGCTCGATCTGCATGCCGTTCACGCCGCCGCTGGCGTTGACGACATCGAAGCACAGCTTGGCGCCGATGCGCATCTGCTGGCCGAGCTGGGCCGCAGCACCGCTGAGCGCACAGGACTGGCCCAGCACGATGCGGCGGCGTTCCTGGGCCTGCGCGGGCAGGGCGGTTGCGGCCATGGCGGCCAGCGAGGCATTGAGGACTTGGCGGCGGCGCAAACGTATCTCCGAAGGGCTAACGCGCATTTTGAGCGGAAGCGGGACAATCCAGCGCGCATTGTGCGGGCATGACAAGGCCTTGGGGGCCCAATGCAAAGCCCCGCTTGCCGTGCTGACCGCACAGCTTATGGAATAGTTCACGCATGAATCCCATGCCTACACCCGCCGGTTCGACCCCGGCGACACGCATCGTCCACGGTGCCTGCCCCCACGATTGCCCTGACACCTGCGCCCTGAAGATCACGGTGCACAACGAGCGCGTGATCAAAGTCCAGGGCCGTGCCGAGCACCCGAGCACCCATGGCGCACTGTGCACCAAGGTCTCGCGCTATGCCGAGCGCACCTACCACCCCGAGCGCGTGCTGCAACCGCTGCGGCGCACGAGTGCCAAGACCGAGCCACCGCGATTCGAGACCGTGAGCTGGGATGAGGCGCTGGCAGACATCGCCGCCCGGCTGAAGGCGATCGAGGATCCGCAGGCCATCCAACCCTACAGCTACGCCGGCACGATGGGGCAGCTCCAGGGCGAGGCGATGGCCGGGCGCTTCTTCAACCGGCTCGGCGCCTCGCTGCTTGACCGCACCATCTGCGCCAGTGCCGGCGCCGCCGCGCTGACCGCGACCTACGGCCACAAGCTCGGGATGCACCTGCGCTTTTTCGCCGAGAGCCGGCTGATCCTGATCTGGGGCAGCAACTCGATCGCCTCCAACCTGCACTTCTGGACCTACGCCAACCAGGCCAAGCGCGACGGCGCCAAGCTCATCTGCATCGATCCGCGCAAGACCGAGACGGCCGACAAGTGCCATCAGCACATCGCGCTGCTACCCGGCACCGATGGCGCGCTGGCCCTGGGCCTGATGCACGAACTGATTGCGAACGGCTGGCTCGACGAGGACTACGTCGCCCGCCACGTGGACGGTTTCGAGGAGCTCAGCGCCAAGGCTCTGCTATGGCCGCCCGAGCGCGTGGCGCAGACCTGCGGCATCACGGCCGACGAGGTTCGCGGCCTGGCGCGCGACTACGCGAGCACGGCCCCCGCCGCCATCCGGCTGAACTACGGCATGCAGCGCGTGCGTGGCGGCGGCAATGCCGTGCGCCTGATCGCCCTGCTGCCCTGTCTGACGGGCGCCTGGCGGCACCGCGCTGGCGGCCTGCTGCTCTCGGCCTCGGGCTGGTTCGCGCCCTTCAAGAACCCGCAGCTGGAGCGGCCCGAGCTGCGCCTCAAGCCCTCGCGCACGATCAATATGAGCACGATCGGCGACGACCTGCTGCGTGAGGCTTCGCCGGAGTTCGGGCCCCGGATTGAGGCACTGATCGTCTACAACAGCAACCCCGTGGCGGTGGCGCCCGAGTCGCCCAAGGTCGTGCGCGGCTTCCAGCGCGCAGACCTGTTCACGGTCGTGCTCGAGCATTTCATGACCGACACGGCCGACTTGGCCGACTACGTGCTGCCGGCCACGACCCAGCTCGAGCATCTGGACGTGCACACCGCCTATGGCCATACCGACGTGCTGATCAACCACCCCGCGGTGAAGCCCCTGGGCGAGGCCCGGCCCAACACCCAGATCTTCCGCGGGCTGGCAGCGGCCATGGGCTTCACCGAGCCGGCCTTTGCCGACACCGATGAGCAGTTGGCCCGGCAGGCCTTCACCAACGAGATCGACTTCGCCGCCCTGAGCCAGCAGGGCTGGCAAAGCCTGCCCCTGCCCGAGGCGCCGTTCGCCGAAGGCGGCTTCATCACGCCGACCGGCAAGGCCGATGCGCGTGGCGCCGACTACCTGCCCAACTACGAGAGTCGCAGCAGCAGTCCGGCGCTGGCCGCGCGTTATCCGCTGGCGATGATCTCCCCGCCGGCACGCAACTTCCTCAACTCCAGCTTCGTCAACGTCAAGAGCCTGCGCGACATCGAGGCCGAACCCATCGTCGAGATCCACGCCGAAGATGCGGCGGCACGGGGCCTCGCCGACGGCGCCGTCGTGCGTGTCTTCAACGATCGCGGCAGCTACGTCTGCAAGGCTCGCATCAGCGCGCGCGCACGGCCCGGCGTGGTCAACGGCCTGGGCGTGTGGTGGCGCAAGCTCGGCCTGGCCGGCAGCAATGTCAACGAGGTGACGCATCAGCGGCTCACCGACCTTGGCAATGCGCCGGCCTTCTACGACTGCTTGGTCGAGGTGGCTGCCGCTTGAGGAGGCTGGCGGTCCTGGTGCTGGCCCTGTGCCTTGGCGCGGGGTTGCTTGGCTGCTCGGACCTGGCCTATCTGGGCCGCCAGCTCGGCGGCCATCTGCAATTGATCCGTGCGGCCCGGCCCGTGGACGACTGGCTGTCCGATCCCGCCACTGCGCAGGCGCTGCGCCAGCGATTGGAGACGGCCCGGGCGATGCGCGAGTTCTCCGTGACCGAGCTACATCTGCCTGACAACCACAGTTACCGCAGCTATGCGGATCTAGAGCGCGAGGCCGCCGTGTGGAACGTCGTGGCCACGCCGGCACTGAGCCTGGCGCCCAAGACCTGGTGCTATCCCATCATGGGCTGCGTGGCCTATCACGGCGACTTCGAGCGAGAGCGCGCACAGGATCTCGGCGCGCAGCTCAAGGGCCAGGGCTGGGACGTGATGGTCTATCCGGTTCCCGCCTATTCGAGCCTCGGTTGGACGGCCGATCCGCTGCTCAACACCTTCATTGGCTACAACGACGCAGCCCTGGCCGGCATGATCTTTCACGAACTTGCGCATCAGGTGGCGTATGCGGCCGACGACACCGGTTTCAACGAATCCTTCGCCACCGCCGTCGAGCGTATTGGCGTGCGCATCTGGTTGGAGCGGCAGGCAACGCCGGCGCTGCTAGAGCAGTACCGTGAAACACAGCGGCGCCAGGCGCGCTTTCGTACGTTCACGGCCGGCTACCGGCAGCGCCTGCTCGCGCTGTATGCGAGCGACGAGCCGGACAAGAGCGCGGCCAAAGCCCACGTGTTTGCTGCCATGCGCGAGGACTACGCGCGGCTCAAGGCCGAAGAATGGGGCGGTTATGCCGGCTACGACCGCTGGTTCGTGGAGGCCAACAACGCGAGCTTCGCTCTGCTGGCCAGCTACAACGATCAGGTGCCGCTCTTCGAGGCGCTGTGGCAGCGCCAGGGCGGCGACTGGCCGCGTTTTTACGCGGCCGTCAAGAGGATCGCCGCGCTACCCAAGCAAGAGCGCGGCGAGGCACTCACTTCAGCGACTCGATGAGATCGATGTAGAGCTGTTGGGCCTCGTCCTGCGAGGTGCCCTTGAGCATGGCCCAGGCGTCGAACTTGGCGCGGGCCACGAAGTCAGTCATGCCGGGGCGCTCGCCTTCAGCGTCGCCCACGCTGCCTTGCTTGTACAGCGCGTAGATGCGCAGCAGGGTCATGTTGTCGGGCTTCTCGGGCAGCTGCTTGGACTCTGCCACGGCGGTGTCGAACTGTTCCTTGAGGCTCATGCCGGTCTCTCCATGGTGTTTGTAGTGATCGCTAGCTATCATACTGTGCCGACAAGGCACGCAAATGGTCTCGTGAGGCCGGCTCCATCCACGGCGAGAGCACGGCCAGCACATGGAAGGCGCCGCGGCGCAGGGCCTTGGCAGCAGCGTCGGGATCCAGGGCGCGGCGCGGGTCGCGCACCTCCTCGAAGCCCAGCCAGTAGCACAGCAGCATCACCATGATGTTCAGGGCCGTGCCGGCGGCGTGCATGTCGCCCTCCATGGTGCCGCCATGCTGCAGGCCGGCGATCAGCAGGGCCATGCTCTGCCCCTTGGCCTCGATCAGGGCCTGGAGCCGCGCCTCGATCTCGCGGCTGCCGGCCAGCAGGTCGTTGAGGTTGCGATAGAGAAAGCGCTGGCGGCCCATCTGCTCGAACAACATGTGCACGAAGAGCCAGGCGTCCTCGACGTTGCGCGCCTCGGCCGCCGTGGCCAGCAGGGGCAGCAAGCCGGCCTCGTACCGCTGCAGCAGTGCCAGGGTCAGCTCGCTCTTGCTGGCGAAGTGGTAATGCAGATTGCCAGGCGAGAGGCCCGCCTCCGCGGCCACGGCCTTGGTCGAGACATTGGGCTCGCCATGCAGGTTGTACAGGGCCAGCGCCGCCTCGAGGATGCGCTCGCGGGTGGCTAGCGTTTTCCTGGAATTCTTTGCCGGCATGGGGGCATTGTGCTTCCGTTCCTACAATGCCGCCCCATGCAAGAAGCGGCCATTTCCTTCCAGAACGTCTCCAAGACCTATCGCGGCGGTGCCGTGCGGGCGCTGGACGGCGTGTCCTTCGACATCCAGCCCGGTGAGTTCTTCGGCCTGCTCGGACCCAACGGCGCGGGCAAGACCACCTTGATCAGCATTCTGGCGGGCCTGGCGCGCGCCAGCGGCGGCCGGGTGCTTGTGCAGGGTCACGACGTGGTGGACGACTATGCGGCCGCGCGCAAGGCCTTGGGCATCGTGCCGCAGGAGCTGGTCTTCGACCCCTTCTTTTCGGTGCGCGAATCGCTGCGCATCCAGAGTGGCTACTTTGGTGTGCGCAACAACGAAGCCTGGATCGACGAGCTGCTCGAGAACCTGGGCCTGGCCGACAAGGCCAACGCCAATATGCGCCAGCTCTCCGGCGGCATGAAGCGCCGCGTGCTGGTGGCCCAGGCCCTGGTGCACCGCCCCCCTGTCATCGTGCTGGACGAGCCCACGGCAGGCGTGGACGTGGAGCTGCGCCAGACGCTCTGGCAGTTCATCGCCCGGCTCAATCGCGAAGGCCATGCCGTGCTACTGACCACGCATTACCTGGAAGAGGCCGAGGCGCTGTGCAGCCGCATCGCCATGCTCAAGCTGGGCCGCGTGGTGGCGCTGGACCGCACCTCGCAGCTGCTCTCGGGCAAGGCCTCGACCATGCTGCGCTTCAAGACCGATGCGATCCTGCCGGCCGAGCTGCAGTCGCATGCTCGCGTGACTGGCCGCATCGCCCAGATCACCGCACACGATGCGACCGAGGTGGAGTCCATCCTCGCCAAGCTGCGCGCCGCACAAGTGCCCGTCGAAGACCTGGAGATCGGCCGCGCCGACCTCGAGGATGTCTTTCTTGAAATCATGCAGGGAGCGAAGCAATGAGCGGCGCCATCAAACTCGAAGGCGCGCGGACGCTCTTCTACAAGGAAGTGCTGCGCTTTTGGAAGGTGAGCTTCCAGACCGTCGGTGCCCCCGTGCTCACGGCGGTGCTGTACCTGCTGGTCTTCGGCCACACGCTGGAGAACCACGTCAAGGTCTACGGGACGGTTGGCTACACGGCGTTCCTGATCCCCGGGCTCGTGATGATGAGCGTGCTGCAGAACGCATTTGCCAATGCCTCTTCGAGCCTCATCCAGAGCAAGATCACGGGCAATCTCGTCTTCTTGCTCGTCACGCCGTTGTCGCACTGGGCCTGGTTTGCGGCCTACGTGGGAGCGGCCATCGTGCGCGGCCTGGCCGTCGGTGCCGGCGTGGCCGTCGTGACCTTTTGGTTCTCGCCGCCGGGCCTGGACAACCTGCTGTGGGTGCTGGTCTTCGCCGTCCTGGGTTCGGGCCTGATGGGGGCGCTGGGCCTGATCGCTGGTCTTTGGGCCGAGAAGTTCGACCAGATGGCGGCCTTCCAGAACTTCATCATCATGCCCATGACCTTCCTGTCGGGCGTGTTCTATTCGGTGCAATCGCTGCCGCCTGTGTGGCTGGCCGTGAGCCACGCAAACCCCTTCTTCTACATGATCGACGGCTTCCGCCACGGCTTCTTCGGCGTGAGCGACGTGTCGCCGTGGATCAGCCTCGGGGTGGTCGGCGTGGCCTTCGTGGCGGTGTCCGGCATCGCGCTGGAGCTGCTGCGCCGCGGCTACAAGATCCGTCACTGAGGCCCTCGCCGATAATCAGGCCATGGCCGATCCCACTCCAGCAGAAGTCCAATCCTTCATCGCCGCCGGCATGCAATGCCAGAGCCTCTCGGTGGAGGGCGACGGGCGACATTTCTTCGCCACCATCGTCTCCTCCGAGTTCGAGGGCCTCTCGCGCATCAGGCGCCACCAGCGTGTGTACGCCGCTCTGGGCGATCGCATGCGCGAGCAGATCCACGCGCTGTCCATGAAGACGCTCACGCCCGCCGAGGCGGCGCAATGATCACGCTGGCGCTTTCCAAGGGCCGCATCTTCGAGGAGACCCTGCCGCTGTTGGCAGCCGCGGGCATCGAGGTGCTCGAAAATCCCGAGACCTCCCGCAAATTGATCCTCGCCACCAACCGGCCCGAAGTGCGCGTGGTGCTGGTGCGCGCCAGCGACGTGCCCACCTATGTGCAGTACGGCGGCGCCGACATCGGCGTGGCCGGTCGTGATGTGCTGATCGAGCACGGCACCGACGGGCTGTACCTGCCGCTGGACCTCAACATCGCCCGCTGCCGCATGAGCGTGGCCGTGCGCAGCGATTTCGATTACGCCGCCGCCGTGCGCCAGGGCTCGCGCATTCGCGTGGCCACCAAATACACGCAGATCGCCCGACAGCATTTCGCCGACAAGGGCGTGCACGTGGACCTGATCAAGCTGTACGGCTCCATGGAACTGGCGCCGCTGACCGGCCTTGCCGATGCCATCGTAGACCTGGTCTCCACGGGCGGCACGCTGCGCGCCAACAAGCTCGTGGAAGTCGAGCAGATCATGGACATCTCCTCGCGCCTCGTGGTCAACCAGGCTGCGCTCAAGCTCAAGCGCGAGCCGCTGCGCGCGCTGATCGACGCCTTCGCCGGAGCCGTCAAGTCATGATCGCCCTGCGCCAGCTGAACACCGCCGCTGCCGATTTCGAGGCCGAATTCCAGCGCGCGTTGCACTGGAGCGCCGAGCAGGATGCCGCCATCGAAGGCCGCGTCGCCGAGATCCTCGCCGCCGTGCGCGAGCGCGGCGACGCCGCGGTGCTCGAATTCACCCGGCGTTTCGACCATCTGAACGCGCCCGACATGGGCGCGCTGGAGCTCACGCGCGAGGAGCTCAAGGCGGCCTTCGATGCGATCACGCCGGCCCAGCGCAGCGCGCTCGAGGCGGCTGCGGCCCGGGTCCGGAGCTATCACGAGCGCCAGAAAGAGGCCTGCGGCCTGAGCTGGAGCTACCGCGACGAGGACGGCACGCTGCTCGGCCAGAAGGTCACGCCGCTCGATCGCGTGGGAATCTATGTGCCGGGCGGCAAAGCCGCGTATCCGAGCAGCGTGCTGATGAACGCCATACCCGCGCACGTTGCTGGCGTGCCCGAGATCGTCATGGTCGTGCCTACGCCGCGCGGCGAGAAGAACTTGCTCGTGCTGGCCGCGGCCTATGTGGCCGGCGTGCACCGCGCTTTCACGATCGGCGGCGCCCAGGCCGTGGCCGCGCTGGCGTACGGCACGGCCAGTGTGCCGCGCGTGGACAAGATCACCGGGCCGGGCAATGCCTACGTGGCCAGCGCCAAGAAGCATGTGTTCGGCCAGGTTGGCATCGACATGATCGCTGGCCCCAGCGAGATCCTCGTGCTGGCCGACGGCACGACGCCGCCGGAATGGGTGGCCATGGACCTGTTCAGCCAGGCCGAGCACGACGAGCTGGCGCAGAGCATTCTGCTGTGCCCCGATGCGGCCTACATCGAGGCGGTGCGCGCGGCCATCGAGCGGCTGCTGCCCGGGATGCCGCGCCAGGCCGTGATCCGCGCCTCGCTCGAAGGTCGCGGCGCGCTGATCCACACGCGCTCGATGGAAGAGGCCTGCGAGATCTCCAACCGCATTGCGCCCGAGCATCTTGAGGTGAGCAGCGCGGACCCGCATCGCTGGGAGCCGCTGCTGCGCCACGCCGGCGCCATCTTCCTCGGGGCCTACACGAGCGAATCGCTGGGCGACTACTGCGCCGGCCCCAACCACGTGCTGCCCACCTCGGGTACGGCACGCTTCTCCTCGCCACTGGGCGTCTACGACTTCCAGAAGCGTTCAAGTCTCATCGAGGTGAGCGAGGCCGGCGCGCAAAAGCTGGGGCCCATCGCCGCGGAGCTGGCTTACGGCGAGGGTCTGCAAGGCCACGCAAGGGCAGCCGAGCTGCGTCTCAAGCGCTGAGGCGCTTGGCCAGGCGCACCATCATCGTCCCGGTGAAGTCGTTCGGCCCGCGCTGATCCTCGGCAAAGCCGTGGCGCCCGTAGAGCGCGATCAGTGGCTCGTTGGTGGAGGAGGTCCAGGTCGCCGTCAGCGGCAGCTGCCGCGCGCGGAACCAGGCCTCGGCGTCCTGCAAAAACGCTGCGGCGAAGCCCTGGCGGCGAGCTTGCGGGATCACGTAGCTTGTTGAGACCAGGCCCAGGCCTAGTTCAACGCGCAAGATCGTGTGCCCGACGATGGCACCGCCTTCATCGATCCCGAGCACGACGCGAGCCTCGACGTTCGCAGCTTCAAGATGCCATCGCACCCGTGCGATGCGCCAGTCCAGGTCGTAGAGCTCCTGGCCTTCGACCTCGACGAGGGTGGCGCCCATGCGTTCGGCCACGAGGGTGATTTCCGCCTCGCTCAGCGGGTCGAGGTCGCGCAGCCTCACGTGCTTCTCTCGATCACCCGCACCACGACCTCTCGGTAGTCGGCGAAGCCCATGCGCTCGTACAGCGCCCGGGCACCCGCGTTGCCGCTCATCACATGCAAGAAAGGCGTCTCACCGCGCAGCTGCTGCCTGCGCACGAGCTTGAGCACGAGCCGCCGCGCCAGGCCCTGGCCCTGCCGGTCCGGCTCGGTGCACACGCCGCTGATCTCGCGCCAGCTGCCGACGCACATGCGCTCTCCGGCCATGGCCAGCAGGCGCTCGCCCTCGAAGAGGCCGTAGTACTCGCCCAGCTCGATGGTGCGAGGGCCGAAGGGGCCGGGCCGGGTGCGGGTGGCTAGATCCAGGGCCTGCGGCACATGCCGGGGCAGCAGCCGCAGCGCGTCGGGTGCTGCATCCTCGGCGGGCATCTCGCCGCGCCAGACCATCTTGACCATGCGGCTTTCGAGCTCGACGCGCCAGCCCGGCGGTGCCGCGCCGCTCCACTGCTCGCAGTAGAAGGACTCGCCGGGTGCGCAGCAGCGCGAGAGTGCGTCGAAGTCGGGCCGCTCGGGATTTTCGAAGCCGACGATGGGCGAGAAGCCGGCGGCAAAGCGGCGCACGGCCCCCTGGCCCTCGGCGAAGCGCGCGTGCGGCCCCGTGAGGGTGTTCCACGTGATGTTGTCGAGCAGGCTGAGCGATGGGGACATGCCGGCACTTTAAAGCCAGCGCCGTACACGGCCCGCGTAGTTCGTCCAGCCCTGCCCATGTCGGCGCGCCAGCCAGGGCTCTTCGCCGATCACCACGCGCAGGTGAAAGCCCAGGGCCACGCAGCCGGCATAGGCAAGCAGCGGCGCCGACTCGAAAGCCCAGGCCCAACCGATGAGGATCAGCAGCACGCAGACGTACATCGGGTTGCGTGACACGCGGTACAGCCCCGTCACGACCAGCGTCTCGGGCGGGGACCAGGGCGCCAGCGTTCCGTGCCCACGGCGATAGAACTCGATCACGCAAGCGAGCAGGCCGGTGGCGCCGATCCCCAGCGGAACCAGGCCCCAAGGCTGCAACATCGACGCCCCCTGGCTCGCCAGCCACGTCACCGGCAGCGCGAAAGCCACCATGCCGGGCAGCAGCAAGAAGGCAAGCAGGGCGCGCAGCAGCATGGGCGGATTCTGGGCTTGCCACGCGCCCGTGTCTTGACACGAACTTCGTGTAACACGAAAATAGTGCAACACGAAGTTCGTGTCATATGTCGATTGAGGCAGGACGCCGATGAAGAACGTCACCGTCACCATGGAAGATGCCGTCGCCGACTGGGCGCGGATGGAGGCCGCCCGGCGCAACACCAGCGTCTCGCGGCTCGTCGGCGAACTGCTTGCCGAGAAGATGCGGCATGACGATGCCTATGAGCGCGCCATGCGCGAGGCGTTGGAGTTCAAGAGTTGGGGCACTTCGAGCGGCCCGTATCTCAGGCGCGACGAGATCTACACCCGCGGCAAGCAATGAGCGCCCTGGCCTTCATCGACACCAACGTCTTGCTCTACTGTTTCGACGAGCGTGAACCGGACAAGCGCGAGCGCGCCCAGGCCTGGATGCGGGTCTGCTGGCAGCGCTACTGCGGGCGCACCAGCATCCAGGTCTTGAACGAGTTCTACTTCAATGCGCGCAAGAAGTTCCCCACTGCGCTCTCGGCTGGCGATGCGCGTTCGGAGATCCGCCGTTATCAGCATTGGAAGCCCTGGGCCATTGACCACGCGACGATGGAAACCGCCTGGGCCATCGAGAGCCGCCAGGGCTTCAGCTACTGGGATGCCCTGATCCTGGCAGCCGCTCAGCAGCAGGGCTGCAGCTTCCTCGTCAGCGAGGACATGCAACATGGCCAGCAGGTCGACTCCGTGCGCATCGTCAATCCCTTCCTGGTCGGCCCCGAGGTGCTCGATGAACCCCAGTTCTGATCTGCGCAGCCGCCTGCGGCGCTTCTTGCGTGCCGATGTACAGGGCATGCACGCCTACGCCGTGCAGGACAGCCGCGGTCTCGTCAAGCTCGACGCGATGGAGAACCCGTACACGCTACCGGCCTCACTGCAGGCCGAGCTCGGCCGGCGGCTCGGCGAAGCGGCGATCAACCGCTATCCGGCCCAACGCGCCGAGGATTTGCGCCAAGCGCTGGCCCGGCATGTCGGTCTACCCGCAGGCTGCGAGCTGATGCTGGGCAACGGCTCCGACGAACTGATCAGCCTGCTGACCCTGGCCGCTGACCTGCCGGGCAACCGCGTGCTCGCGCCCGTGCCGGGCTTCGTCATGTACGAGATGAGCGCCAAGCTGCAGGGCCTTGCCTTCGTCGGCGTGCCGTTGACCGAAGACTTCGAGCTCGACGCCAAGGCCATGCTGGCGGCCATCGAAGCGCATCAACCGGCCCTGATCTGGCTCGCCTACCCGAACAATCCGACTGCCAATCTCTGGGACGAGGCGACGATCCGCGCGATCGTCGAGGCCGCGCCGGGGCTCGTCGTCATGGACGAGGCTTATCAGCCCTTCGCGGCGCGCGACTCGATGGCCTTGCTCGAGCGCTTTGACCATGTGCTCGTCATGCGCACGCTCTCCAAGTTCGGCCTGGCCGGCGTTCGGATCGGCTACTTGATGGGCCGCGCGGGCGTGATCGCCGAGATCGACAAGCTGCGCCCGCCCTACAACATCAGCGTGCTCAATGCCGAGGCCGGCTTGTTCGCGCTCGAACATGCGGCCGTGTACGCCGCCCAGGCCGCGGCCATTCGCACGGAACGCGAGCGGGTGCGGTCCGAGCTCATGCAGTTGTCCGCGGTGCAGGCCTTCAAGAGCGAGGCCAACATGATCCTCGTGCGCGTGCCCGACGCGGCTCGCTGCTTCGCCGGCATGAAGGCGCGCGGCGTGCTGGTCAAGAGCGTCGCCGGCCTGCACCCGCTGCTTGCCAACTGCCTGCGCCTCACCATTGGCACGCCGGACGAGAATCAGGCCATGTTGAAGGCCTTCAAGGAATCGCTATGACTGATCGCATTGCGCAAGTGACTCGCAACACCAAGGAAACCCAGATCACGGTGCGCGTCAACCTCGACGGCACAGGTCAGTCCCGGCTGGATACCGGCATCGGTTTCTTCGACCACATGCTGGACCAGATCGCGCGCCATGGTCTGATCGACCTGGACATCAGCGCCAAGGGCGACTTGCACATCGACGGCCACCACACGGTGGAAGACGTCGGCATCACCTTGGGGTTGGCCGTGGCCAAGGCGGTCGGCGATAAGACCGGCCTCACGCGCTACGGCCACAGCTATGTGCCGCTGGATGAAGCGCTGTCGCGCGTGGTGGTCGACTTCTCCGGCCGGCCGGGCCTGGAGATGGACGTCAAGTTCACGGCCGGCAGCGTCGGCGCTTTCGACACCCAGCTGACTTACGAGTTCTTTCAGGGCTTCGTCAACCACGCGCTCGTCACACTGCACGTGGACAACCTCAAGGGCCACAACGCCCACCACCAGGCCGAGACCATGTTCAAGGCGTTCGGCCGCGCGCTACGCATGGCGATGACGCTGGATCCGCGTTCTGCGGGTCAGATACCTTCTACGAAGGGCAGCCTGTGACACGGACCATCGCCGTTGTCGATTACGGCATGGGCAATCTGCGTTCGGTCTCGCAGGCTGTGATGGCCGTGGCCGAAGGCACGCCGCTGAACGTGGTCGTGACGTCGCGCCCCGAGGAGGTGCGTGCTGCGGAGCGCGTCGTGCTGCCGGGCCAGGGCGCGATGCGCGATTGCATGCGTGAGCTGGCCGATTCCGGCCTGCAGCAGGCCGTGCTCGAAGCCGCTGCCGGCAAGCCGCTCATGGGCGTTTGTGTGGGCATGCAGATGCTGCTCGACCACAGCGAGGAGCAGGACACGCCGGGCCTGGGCCTGATTGCGGGCCGCGTGAAGCGCTTCCAGCTCGAAGGCCGGCTGCAGCCGGACGGTAGCCGGTTCAAGGTGCCGCAGATGGGCTGGAACCGCGTGCGCCAGACTCTGGTGCACCCGATGTGGGCAGGCGTTCCCGACGATAGCTGGTACTACTTCGTGCACAGCTACTATGCCGATCCGTCGGACGCGCGCCACAGCGCGGGCGAGAGCGATTACGGCGGACGCTTTACCTGTGCGGTCGCGCGGGATAACATTTTTGCCACGCAATTCCATCCCGAGAAAAGTGCCGCGCTGGGTCTCGCCCTCTACCGCAATTTCCTGTCCTGGAAGCCATAGAGCACTTCTCTCCACTCATTCCCACTCGATGCTTCGGCCATGCTGCTGATCCCTGCCATTGACCTCAAGGATGGTCACTGTGTTCGCCTCAAACAAGGCGAGATGAACGACTCCACTGTGTTCGGCGAAGACCCCGCAGCGATGGCCCGCCGCTGGGTCAACGCCGGCGCGCGGCGCCTGCACCTGGTGGACCTGAACGGTGCCTTCGCCGGCAAGCCGGTCAACGAGGCCGCGATCAAGGCCATCATCCGCGAGGTCGGCGACGAGATCCCCGTGCAACTCGGAGGTGGCATTCGCGACCTCGACACCATTGAACGCTTTCTCGACGATGGCCTCAGCTACATCATCATCGGCACGGCCGCAGTGAAGAGTCCGGGCTTTCTGAAGGACGCCTGCAGCGCCTTCGGTGGCCACATCATCGTGGGCCTGGACGCCAAGGACGGCAAGGTCGCCACCGACGGCTGGAGCAAGCTCACGGGCCACGAGGTGATCGACCTTGCCAAAAAGTTCGAGGACTACGGTATCGAGGGTGTGATCTACACCGACATCGGTCGCGACGGCATGCTCAGCGGCATCAACGTCGATGCCACGGTGAGGCTCGCCCAGGCATTGACCATCCCCGTGATCGCCTCGGGCGGCCTGTCAAACATTGCTGATATCGAGGCCCTGTGCGCCGTCGAGCGCGAGGGCGTCGAAGGCGTCATTTGCGGCCGGGCGATCTACACGGGTGACCTGGACTTCGCCGCCGCGCAGGCGCGCGCTGACGAGCTGGGCGAGGAGCTCGGCACCTGAACGAGACGAGCCCCGTCTTCCCTTTTCGCAGTCCCATGTTGGCCAAACGCATCATTCCCTGCCTCGACGTGACCGGCGGCCGCGTCGTCAAAGGCATCAATTTCACCGAACTGCGCGACGCGGGCGACCCGGTCGAGATCGCCGCGCGCTACAACGAGCAGGGTGCCGACGAACTGACCTTCCTCGACATCACCGCCACCAGCGACGGCCGCGACCTCATCCTGCCCATCATCGAGGCCGTGGCCTCGCAGGTCTTCATCCCGCTGACGGTCGGCGGCGGCGTGCGCGAAGTGGCCGACGTGCGACGCCTGCTCAACGCCGGCGCCGACAAGGTCAGCTTCAACTCGGCGGCCGTGGCCAATCCCGAGGTGATCCGCGCCTCCTCCGAGAAATACGGAGCGCAGTGCATCGTCGTGGCCATCGATGCCAAGCGCCGCGCGGCCGACGATTCGCGTGGTCCCGGCTGGGATGTCTACACCCATGGCGGCCGCAGGAACGTGGGCCTGGATGCCGTGCGCTGGGCCCAGCAGATGGCCGAGTTCGGTGCGGGCGAAATCTTGCTGACCAGCATGGACCGCGATGGCACGAAGAGCGGCTTCGACCTGGCGCTGACGCGCGCCGTCAGCGACGCAGTCAGCGTGCCCGTGATCGCCTCGGGCGGCGTGGGCTCGCTGCAAGACCTCGCCGATGGCGTGCAGATCGGCGGTGCCGATGCCGTGCTGGCCGCGAGCATCTTCCATTACGGCGAGCACACGGTCGCCGAGGCCAAGGCCTTGATGGCTGCCCGCGGCATTCCCGTCCGCCAGTGAACGAGGTCCGGATCATTGGCGGGCAATGGAAGCGCTCCAAGCTTCCGGTCGCCGACAAACCCGGCTTGCGCCCCACGCCCGACCGCGTGCGCGAGACTCTGTTCAACTGGCTGGGCCAAGATCTCGGCGGCTGGCGCGTACTGGATGCCTTCGCGGGCAGCGGCGGCCTCGGCTTCGAGGCCGGCTCGCGCGGCGCCGCCGAGGTGCGCATGCTCGAACGCGACGCCCAGCTGGCGCGCAGCCTTCAGCAGAGCAAGGCGCGGCTCAAGGCCGAAGCCTTGCAGATCGAATGCACGGACGCTTTGGCCTGGATGGCGCGCTGCGAGCCGGCCCGCTTCGAACTCGTGCTTCTGGATCCACCCTTCGGCGCCGAGCTGTTCAATGCTGCGCTCGCCGCCGCCGTGCGCTTGGTCGTGCCGCAGGGGCTGATCTACCTCGAAGCCGACCGTGAGGTCGCTGCGCCCGAAGGACTCGAACCCTGGCGCTCGGGCAAGGCCGGGGCCGTGCACTACGGGCTTTTCCGCCGGCTGGGATAATTGCGGCGATGCACACCGCGATCTACCCCGGCACGTTCGACCCCATCACCCTGGGCCACGAGGATCTCGTGCGCCGCGCCAGCGGGCTTTTCGGCCGGCTCGTGCTGGCCGTGGCGGCCGGCCACCACAAGAAGACCATGTTCACGCTCGACGAACGCCTGGACATGGCGCAGGCGCTCACGCGGGGTTATGGCAATGTCGAGGTCATGGCCTTCAGCGGCTTGCTGCGGGATTTCGTGGTCGCCAACGGCGGCAAGGTCGTCGTGCGCGGCTTGCGTGCGGTGTCGGACTTCGAGTACGAATTCCAAATGGCGGGCATGAACCGCAAACTCATGCCGGATGTGGAAACGGTCTTTCTCGCGCCCTCGGACCAGTACCAGTTCGTCTCCAGTACCTTTGTGCGCGAAATCGCCACCCTGGGCGGCGACGTGTCGCAGTTTGTTTCGCAGCCGGTGCTTGCGCGCCTGCGCGAGAAGCTGCAAGCCATGGGGAGCTGATCATGGCGCTGATGATCACGGACGAATGCATCAACTGCGATGTCTGCGAGCCCGAGTGCCCCAACAAGGCCATCTCCATGGGTGCGGAGTTCTACGAGATCGATCCGCACAAGTGCACGGAGTGCGTGGGACATTTCGACGAGCCCCAGTGCGTCATGCTCTGTCCGGTGGCTTGCATCCCGGTGAATCCGGCGCATGTCGAGAGCCGCGAGACGCTACTGGAGAAATACCGTCGCCTCACCGCAGCGGCAGCTCCAGCAAAAAGCTGAGGCCCGTCCCGCCGTTGTCCTCCAGGGCGATGTGACCGCCCATCTGGCGGCTCGCGGTCTCGGCAATGTGCAGGCCCAGGCCCGAGCCGCCTTTCTCGCGCCCCGTGGTGAACAGGGGCTCGAACAGGCGCTCGCGCACCTCGAGGGTGGCGCCGCGGCCGTTGTCGGCGTGGCGCAGGAAGATCTTGCCCTCATCCACCCAGAGCTTGATCACGATGCGCCGATCCTCCACGCCTTCGAACGCGTGGGCGACAGAATTCATCAAAAGGTTGGACACGATCTGCGAGAACAGCCCCCCGGACGCGCGGGCATCGAGCCGTTCGGGCGCGTCAATCTCGACGTTGACGCGCGCAGCGCGCAGCGGCGGGTGGTGTACGCGAACGATGCGGCGCAAGTAGTCGGCCAGGTCCAACTGCATTTCGAGCTCGCTGGCCTGGTCCACCGCCAGGGTCTTGAAGCTGGCGATCAACTCCGCCGCGCGTGCGAGGTTGTCGCTCACGAGATTGCAGGCCGCCGTCATCTGAGCGGCGAGCGAGAGCAGCTCGCCGCGGCTGACCTTCTCGCTGCCGAGCTTTCGGGTCAGCGCCATCGCGTTCTCGCTGGCGCCGGAGGCCGCCGTGACGGCGATGCCGATCGGCGTGCTGATGTCGTGCGAGAGACCCGGCGTCAGCGCACCGAGGGCGGCGAGCTTCTCCTGCTCGATCAGGCGATGCGTGGCCTGGCTCAGGGCAGCACGGCAATCGATCAGCTCGCGCTCGAGGTCCGCTCCGCGCTCGAGTTCCGCTCCGCGTTCAGGCATCGGGATGACGCTCATAGATGCTCTTCACGGCGTCGAGGTTTTGCATCAGCAGCGTGACCAGATCCGGGTCGAACTGCCGGCCCGATTGCTCGCGGATATAGGACAGCGCCTCCTCGAACTGCCAGGGCGCCTTGTAGCAGCGGTGGCTCACCAGGGCATCGAGCACATCGGCCAGGGCCACGATGCGGCCGGCGATGTGGATCTGCGCGCCGGCCAGGCCACGCGGATAGCCCTGGCCGTCCCAGCGCTCGTGATGCTCGTGCGCAATGATCGCGCCGAGCTTGAGGATGCGCTTCTCGCTTTTGTTCAGCAACTCGAAGCCCACGCGGGCGTGGGTCTGCATGATGGCCCATTCCTCGGCGTCATGCTTGCCGGGCTTGTTGAGCACATGGTCGGGAATCGCGATCTTGCCCACATCGTGCAGCGGCGCGGCCTGCAGCATGAACTCCACCTCGCCCGGCGGCAGTCCGCTCTTCTCGGCCAGCAGGGCCGAGAGCTCGCCGACACGGCGCACGTGGGCGCCGGTTTCCTTGGAGCGGCGCTCCACGGCCTCGCCGATGATGTAGACGGTCGAGCGCTGCGTCTCCTGAATCTCCTCGCGCAGCAGCAGGCTTTCGTAGGTGATGGAGACGTTGGCGCAGAAGATCTCGAGCAGCTCGCGCGCCGAGGCGTCTACGGGCTCGGAGAAGCTCATGTAGAGCAGGCTCTCGTTGCCCGTGCTCGAGCGGTAGTAGCCGACGAAGCGGTGCTCCTCGAACACGTTGCCCTGCGTGTCCAGCGCGTGATCGATGGCCTCGCGCACCTCCTTGGGCAGCTGCGCCAGATCCTCGTCAACGAGCAGGGCCGAGTATTCGGCCGTCGCAGCCAGCACCTTGAGCCGGCCTTCCACATGCGAGGCCGCATAGGCCGCGATGCGGCTCGCGCACAGGCCCTGGGCCTCCAGGCCCAGCAGCCGCGCCACCTGCTCCAGCACGCTGGAGGCGAAGCGGCGCAGATTCTGCGAGTCGTAGACCTTGGTGATGGCGTCGATCGAGCGGCGAAGCGCCTGGCGCGACTGATCGATGATCATGATGTCGCGGTAGGAACGCAGGGCCGAGTAGAAGACCGTGATCAGCTTGCGCTTCGTGAGCTCGGTTTTTTCCTTGTAGTCGTTGATGTCATAGGTCTTGATCACGTGCTCCTCGGGCGCCTGGCCTGGCTGGCCCGTGCGCAGCACGATGCGCGTGTGCGTGTTGCCCAGGTCCTCGCGGATGTACTTGGCGAGGTCGAGGCCGGCGTGCTCGTGCTCCATCACCACGTCGAGCAGGATCAGGGCCACGTCCTGGCGTTCCTTGAGGATCTCGCGGGCTTCGGCGGCGCTGTAAGCGTCCAGGAAAAGCAGGCGGCGGCCGGAGAACTCGAAATCCGACATGACGAGCTGCGTGACCTGGTGCACGGCGACGTCGTCGTCCACGATCATCACCACCCATGGGTCCAGCGTCCGCATCCGTGCGGGAGGCGCTCCGGCATCGCCAGGGACTTCGTCCTCGAAGAGCAGATCCGTCATCTTGTAAGGCTCGGCTGAGTCGGTTCGTCTCAAGCCTAACGCCGAATTCAGGCGGCAATCAAGGCCTGCAAGTCATATGCAGAAAAATGTTTTCCGATGTAACGGGCCAGGCCGTCGAACACCTCTTCGAGCGAGGGGCCTGCGCGGCCGAACAGGGCTTGTAGGACAGCAGGATTCTCGAAGAGTCCGTGCGCGTACAGGCCTAGCACCGCGCCACGCTGCCAGCCGATCGCCAGACCTTCATCACCGCGCAGCGCCAGCGGGGCCTCGTCCATCTGCGGATGGACCTGGCTGCGGCCCTGCCGGATCTCGTAGACGTCAAGCGCCAGGCATCCCAAGGCGGCCCAGGGCGCCGCCAGCGGCTCCATGCGCAGGCGCGAGCGCCGCAGCAGCTTTTCGCGCTCGAACTGCGTGACCAGTGGCAGCAGTCCCAGGCCGGGGGCGTTGCCGTCCAGGCCGTGGGGGTCGATCAGGGCCTCGCCGAGCATCTGCAGGCCGCCGCAGATGCCCAGCAAGCGTTTGCCGGCCGCCGCGTGACGGGCGATGGGCGCATCGAGCCCCTGGGCGCGCAGCCAGGCCAGGTCGGCTGCGACCGACTTGGAGCCGGGCAGGATGATCCAGTCGGCTGCCTCCAGCTCGGCCGCCGTGCGGGCCCAGCCCAGCCGTGCGCCTGGCATATTGCGCAGGGGCTGAAATTCATCGAGGTTGGAGATGCGCGGATAGGCGACGACGGCGATGTTCACGCCCGCGCCTCGCGCCGAATCGGTCAAGACACCATCCTCTTCGGGCAGGCCGTGGCCGAGCCACATCGGCAACACGGCCAGCGTGGGAACGCCGGTCAGCGCCTGCAACTGCTCGGGGCCCGGCGAGAGCAGGGCCGCGTCGCCGCGGAAGCGGTTGAGCACAAAGCCGCGCATCAGCGCGCGATCCTCGGGGGGCAACAGGGCATGGGTGCCGTAGAGGTGCGCGAAGGCGCCGCCGCGGTCGATGTCCGTCACGAGCAGGCACGCAGCATTGACCTCTCGGGCCACGCGCATGTTCACGTAGTCCGAGGCTTGCAGATTGATCTCCGCGGGCGAGCCTGCGCCTTCGATCACGACGAGATCGTTCTCCTGCATCAGCTCGCGCAGGGCAGCGCGCGCGACGGGCCAGAGCTTCTCGCTGCGCTCGCGCCAGGGCATGGCGGAGAGCGCGGTATCGACTTCGCCCATCACGACGACCTGGCTCTGCGTGTCCGCCTCGGGCTTGAGCAGCACGGGGTTCATGCGCACCTCGGGTACGCGGCCGGCGGCCAGGGCCTGGAAGTACTGGGCGCTGCCGATCTCGCCGGCGCGACCATTCAGCCCCTGCACCACGCGCGCGTTGTTGCTCATGTTCTGCGCCTTGAACGGCGCCACCTTCAGGCCTTGCTGCGCGTACCAGCGGCAAAGCGCGGTTGCGAGCCAACTCTTGCCGGCGCCGCTCGTGGTGCCAAGGACCATGAGCGCTTTCGCGGTCATGTCAACAGCGCGACCCAGCGCCCCTCAACCTCCACGAAACGCAGGCGCCCGCCGAAGACCGCCTTCAGCGCAGCATGTGTGGCGGGGTCGCTGCTACCACCTTCATGCGCGACGCGGCCTTGGCTCATCACCACGAGATGATCGGCCTGCAAGGCCATGTTCAGCTCGTGCAGCACGCTGACCACGCCGCGTCCGGCCGCGCAGAGCTCGCGCACCAGAGCGAGCCAGTCGGCCTGGTGGGGCGGGTCGAGGTGGGCCAGCGGTTCGTCCATTAGCATCAACGGCGCCTCGGTGGCCAGCAGCCGCGCAAGCAGCACGCGCTGGCGCTCGCCGCCGGAGAGCCGTGCCAGCACGCGCTCACGCCACGACGTGCACTGCGTCTGGGCCATGGCCTTCGTCACGGCCTGCTCGTCACTGCTGTCAGGTGGAGCCAGCCAGCCACGGTGTGGCAACCGGCCCAGCATCACGACGTCAGCGGCGAGCAGGCCTTCACCGCCGCGTTCGTCCTGCCCCAGCCAGGCCAGTTCGCGCGCACGCGCCTTGGCGGGCCATTCGGTCAGCGGCCTGCCGCCCAAGCGCACCTCACCGTCGATCGGGATGAGGCCCGCCATCGCGCGCAGCAGCGTTGACTTGCCCGCTCCATTGGGGCCGACGACAGCCGTCCAGCGGCCGGGTTGGATCTCCAGCGCGATGCGCCCGAGCACCGGCCGGCCCTGCAGCTTCACGCTCTCGATGCTTGCGCTCAGGGAGCTCACGGCGACCTCCGCTGCATCAGCACGAGCAGATAGCACCCGCCCAGCAAGGCCGTGACGATGCCCACAGGCAGCTCTTGCGGCGCGATCAGCGCGCGCGACAGCACGTCGGCGCCCAACAAGAGGGCGCCGCCCACCAGTGCGGAGAGCAGCAACAGCCGGCCGTGCGTGGTCGGTGCCAGGCTGCGCACGAGGTGTGGCGCCACCAGGCCCACGAAGGCGATCATGCCGGCCTGCGCCACCGAGGCTGCGGTGGCGAGCGCGAAGGCGCCAACGAGCAGGGCGCGCAGCAGCGGCAGGTTCAGGCCGAGCGAGCGCGCCGTCGCATCGCCAAGGCTCAGCGCGTCCAGCGCGCGCGAGGCCGCCAAGGCCGTGGCCAAGCTCAGGGCCAGCGCGCAACCCAGCAGAGCCACGCTGCGCCAGCCCAGCAGATTGGTGTTGCCGAGCATGAAGGCCGTCATGGTGCGCATCACCTCGGGCGACAGCGTCATCAGCGTCTGCGTGACCGCCGTGAGCACCACTCCGACCACGATGCCTGCCAGCAGCAGGCGCAGGCTCTGCTCAGCGCCGCGCGCCAGGGCCAGGGTGGCGAGTACGCCCGCTAGCGTGCCGATGAAGGCGGCACCGGTCAGTCCCAGCGCCTGCAGCCATCCGGGTGCAATGCCGATGAAGGACAGCGTCATCGCCACGCCCAGGCTCGCGCCCGAGGCGCTGCCCAGCAGATAGGGATCGGCCAAGGGATTGCGGAACAAGCCCTGCGCGATCGCGCCGGCCAGGCCGAGCAGGGCGCCCACCAGCCAGGCACCTGCTGAGCGCGGCAGCCGGATGTCCCAGAGGATGGTGGAGGGCAGGTCCAGAGAGAAGCCCGTGGACCCTGTGGCTGCCCCGAGCAGCAGCAGCAGGGCGCTGCCCGGCAGCAGCACCGCGAGCAGGGTCCGTGGCTTCATCGGCTCTTCAGGGTGAGGCAGTCGGCCATCAATTGCGCGGCCTTGGGCATGCGCGGGCCGGGGCGGGCCAGCACGTCGCCCTGCTCGGGAGTGAAGAGGCAGATGTTGCCGCGCTTGATCGCCTCGATGTGGTTCCAGCCGGGGCGCTGTGCCAGGCCTACGGACTCGCGCTCGCTGATCAGGATGACGCGCGGATCGGCGCGCACGACGAACTCGGGGCTGATCTTGGGGAAGGGCCCCATCGTGGCCGGGATGATGTTGCGCGCCCCGAGCCGGTCGAGCAGTTCGCCCATGTAGGATGTTGGCCCGGCCGCATACGGTCCCGAGGCGATCTCGTAGTAGACGGTGACGCCGGTGGCGCGCGCGGGCATGCTCTGCGCCGCCGCAGCCACCCCCTTCTCGAGATCGTCCCATAGCTTGCCGGCGTTCGGCAGGTCCAGGAGTTCGCCGAGCTTGAGCAGCACGCGGCGCACATCTGTGTAGCTCTTGGCGTCCATCGTGAAGACCGGGATGCCTAATGCGCCAAGCCGTTCGGCCACGCGCGAGGAGGGCGCCGCCAGCACCACGTCGGGCTTGAGCGCGACGACGGCCTCCACGTTCACGTCGTCCAGGCCGCCCAGGCTGGGCAGTGTCTTCACGCTCGCCGGAAAGTTGGAGTAGCGGTCAACGCCCACGAGCCGCTTGCAGGCACCGAGCGCGCAGACCGACTCGGTCAGCGAAGGCAGGAGGCTCACCACCCGCTGCGGCGCGCGACCGTCGTAGCTGCGGCCGGCGTCGTCTTTCACGCTAACGGCGTGCGCGCCCAGCGTGGACAGTGCGAGGAGCAGGGGCAGGAGCTTGTTCATTACTTCAGAGCGTAGCGCAGGCCCACGTAGTACAGCCGCGGGGTTGTTGCGTAGCCATAGGCCAGGGTGTGGTCCTTGTCGAAGGCGTTGTCCAGCTTGAGCTGCAGCTTCCACTCGGCGCTCAGGGCGTAGGCCGCGTCTATGTTGAGCAGCGTGTAACCGCCCAGCGAGCGGGTGTTGCCGGCGTCGTCAAAGCGCTGCCCGTTGAACTGCGCGTTGGCGCCCAGCGTCCAGCCAGCGAGCACCGTGTCCACGCGCAGATGGCCGTATTGGCGGGCGCGGCGGGCCAGGCGCGAGTCGGTGGCGAGGTTGGCCGGGTTCTGCAGGTTCAGGCTGCCCGAGAGATTGAGGCCGCCCAGCTGTGCGTTGCCATCCAGGCTCAGGCCTTCGAGCCGCGCGCGGTCCACGTTGACGTAGCAGCCGTAGGGGCTCTTGCAGGTGCCGGCCGCGCCGAAGGCGATCAGGTCGCTGACGTCGTTGCGATAGACGGTGGCCGCAAAGCCGGCGGTGTCGCCGTCCCAGCGCAGGCCGATCTCCTTGTTGTGGCCGCGCTCGGGCTCCAGGGCCGCCACACCGGGCTTGCTCAGGTCAGGCCCATAGGTGCTGCCCCGCTGGTACAGAGTGGGTGCGCGGAAGGCATTGCCCACGGAAGCGTAGGCGCGCCATCCGTCCGCCAGGCTGTACCCCGTGGCCAGCGTGCCCGTGTTAACGCCACCGTACTGGCTGTCGCTGTCGTGCCGGCCATGGGCCTGCAGATCGAAAGCGCCTTGCTTGAAGAGCCACCCCAGCGCGGCCGCGTTGTTGGCGCGGTTGTCCTGGCCGCCGGGCAGGTCGGTGTTTTCCAGGCGGTCCTCGCGGCGCTCGAGCTGGAAGTTCAGCTGGTTCGCGCCATCCACGCGCCAGTTGCCGAGCAGAGCCACATTGCGCAGACGGGTCTCGGCCAGATAGGGATACGGGTAGGGATTATTGAAGGACTCGGTGGCGTAACGGTCGCTGCTCTGGCCGACGCTCAGCTCGGTGTGCAAGGCCGGGCTCCAGTTCGCGCTCCAGGCCAGTCGCGCCACGCGGTTGTCCTGGATGGCGTGGTCGTCAGCCTGCGGGGTGTAGGCGCTGGCGTCATATTGCGTGTTGGCGTGGCTGGTGAGGCCCACGAATTCGAGGCGATGGCCAGGGGCCAGTTGGCCGCCCACGCGCAGGCTTGCATTGCCCGTGCGCCAGCCGTCCCGGTCGGGGATGTAGCTGTAGATGTTGGCGGGCGTGGTCGCGTTGAAGCCCTTGCTGTGCTCGCCGGACGCAGAGAGCGCGTAGTCGAAAGCAGCGTCGCCGCCGCTGATCAGCCCGTCGGCTTTGAAGCTGCCGAGGTTGCCGGCGGCCATGCCGAGCTCGACGATGGGCTTGGCGCCTGCCTTGCGGGTGAAGATCTGCACCACGCCGCCGACGGCATCGGAGCCGTAGACGGCGCTGGCTGGGCCCTTGAGGACTTCCACGCGCTCGATCTGAGCCAGCGGCATGGCCTGCCAGCTCGCACCATTGCTGGCCTGGGAGTCGACGCGCACGCCGTCCACGAGCACGACGGTATGCCGCGAGTCGGCACCACGCAGGAAGAGTGAGGTCGTGGCTGTGGGGCCGCCGGTCTGGCTCAGCTCGGCGCAGCCATTGGCCACGAGCAGATCGGCGATGGAGCCGGTGAACTGGCGCTCGATCTGCGCACGGTCGAAGACCGTCACGTCTGCCAGCACGTCACCAAGGCGCTCGGGTGCACGGTTGGCGGTGACGATGACCTGGTCGAGACGGTTGATCTGGGCGAAGGAGGAGAGAGGCGCCAGGATTGCGAGAGGCGCAAGAAGGCCGACAGTGCGGCAGAGGGTGGTTTTCATAGAGAAAGGAACGACAGGTGTTGCCGCCACTGGCTTCCCCGGCCTGCGGCTGCGACATGGAGCGCGCTGGCGCGCTCCGCTTTGTTGGCCGGTATCCGGGCTGATGAACTTCCAGCGGATTCCTTCCCAGCCGAGGGCCAGTGGATTGCGATCCGCTCGCGAGACTGCAAGCCTCGTTCACTTACCGTTGCGGGGACAGCTCAGGTTCGATCGGCCTCGTGGAGGCGGCACGTCCTGATTCCCGTTTAACTGCACCGCTCTCGATGAGCGGCACGAGCACCAACAGGGCGGGATTCTATCGAGGGGCGGAGGCAGCCGGCGGTGGATGCGCACGCTGAGGCTTGACGGCTCGTGCCTTGCTTGGCTGCGGTCGGCGTGCCGAAGCACACCTGGCTCGGTGCCCCGGCGGGTGCTTCGGCGCAAGGTGATTCACGCAGATCGCGACCGTCGCCCGGCGTTCTTCCGGGACTTGTGCCATGCCTACGCTGCCGCTGAGACCGAGAGTTGGCAAGATCAGCGGCAGCAGCTACTTCATGGCAGTGGTTCCGGCAGCGGAGCGGGCTTGGGCGGCTTGGGCGGCTTGGGGCGCGGCGGCTTGGCGTGGATCTTGACCAGAGCTTTGTCCATCTGCCCGGTGAGCATCAGCGGTACGGCGTCCATGGACTTCTGGATGCAGTCCTCGACGAGCTGGCGCTCGGCGACAGGCGGGCGACGCAGCACATACCCTGAGACTTCGTTCTTGTCGCCCGGGTGGCCAATGCCCAGCCGCAAGCGCCAGAAGTTGGCACTGCCCAACTGGGCCTGCATGTCCTTCAGACCGTTGTGGCCGCCGTTGCCGCCGCCCTGCTTGAACTTCATCTGGCCGGGTTCGATGTCGAGCTCGTCGTGGACGGCGAGGATCTCCTCGGGCGCGATCTTGAAGAAGCGTGCCAGGGCCGCGACCGACTTGCCGCTGAGGTTCATATAGGTCATGGGCTGGAGCAGCCAGATCGGGCCGCTGGCGCCCGGCGCGTTGTTCACGCGGGCAACGAGGCCGAAATAGCTGCTCTCCGGGCGCAGCTGCGCCCCCAGCCCGCGCGCGAGCGCGTCCACCCACCAGAAACCGGCGTTGTGGCGTGTCTGCTCATATTCAGGGCCCGGATTGCCGAGGCCGACGAAAAGACGAATCATGGGCTGATTATCGTGGGCGGGCCAACGGTTTCCCTCGCCAGCATCGTCTGCATAGACCATCGCAAGCTGCCGGCTCCGCAGGGTGTGGGCTCCCCTCTTTGTATGCCAGCAGACCCGTGTCCGCGGAGCCTGGTCTTGATGTGCACTCGTCTCACCCATCGCTCCTGCTTTCTCTCTGCACGTTTTCTGTTGGGAATTGCGCCCGAGGCCGTCACCGAGACGCTCACCCTCCCGGTTCCCACGCATGTCGAAAGCGAGAGCAAGGGCATCTTGATGGAATTGACGCGCGAAGTGTCTCGGCAGCCCGGGACAGACGTCACCATCCGTGTGCTGTCGCCCCTGCGCGCCATCCACGGCCATGTCGGTGGTGCCTACGCGGCGCGCTTCCCAGCGCTTGACGTCAGTATCTCGCCAGGCCAGGCGATCAGGTGCTGGCGAAGATGAAGAAGAGCGGCCGCCATCGGGAGATTACGCGGGGCGTCGCCATGGAAATGGGCTGCCCGAACGATGCGCAAGAAAGGAAAAAAGGCCTCGCAACGCGAGGCCTTTTTTTTGATGCCGAAGCGGGGGAAGAATTACTTCTTCTTGCCCTTCTTCTTGTCGTCGGCGGCCGGGGCGGCAGCAGCAACGACGATCTCTTCAGCAACCGGGGGCACGGCCGTCGCGACGGCGGGGTTCGGCTTGCCGTGCACGATGGCCTTGACGCCGGCGGGCAGCTTCAGGTCATTGATGTGCAGCGAGTGGCCGAGGGTCAGGCCAGAGAGGTCGACCTCGATGAACTCGGGCAGTTCCTTGGCCAGGCACGTGATCAGCAGCTCCGTGATCACGTGGTTCACCGTGCACTTGTCGGTCTTGACGGCCGGCGACTCGGCTTCGCCGATGAAGTGCAGCGGGATCTTCTTCGTGATCTTGGTCGTGTTGTCCACGCGCTGGAAGTCGATGTGCAGGACTTGCTGCTTGTAGGGGTGCAGCTGGTAGTCGCGCAGCAGGACTTGCGAGACGGTGCCGGCCAGTTCCATCTCGAGGATGGTGCTGTGGAAGGCTTCCTTCTTCAGGGCGTGGAAAAGGGCGTTGTGATCGAGCTCGATCATCTTGGGTTCGCCGGCACCGAAGACGATGCCAGGAACCTTGCCAGCGATACGCAGGCGGCGGCTCGCTCCGGTCCCCTGCAGATTGCGCTCAAAAGCGGTGAATTTCATAACTAACTCCAAAGTTGCCGACGCACCACCATGGTGTGCCGGGTTGCAAGGCCCGCGACCAGGCTCTTGCGTCTTGACCCCTTTCGGGATCAGGCGATGCGCCGTGAGGCGATTCGCCTTGAGTCCTGTCTTCGACAGTCCGCAAGGACTGTTTCAGTTGTGACTCAAAAGTTGTTGTTCTGCTCGCTGAACAAAGAGGTGACCGACTCACCGTCTGAGATTCGACGGATCGTCTCGGCAAACAGGAAGGCGGCGGAAAGCTGGCGGATCTTGCCGCAGGCCTTGGCGGCGTCCGACAAGGGAATCGTGTTCGTGATCACCACCTCGTCCAGGGCCGAGCCGGCGATGCGCTCAATGGCGGGGCCCGACAGGATGGGGTGGGTGCAGTAGGCGAACACGCTCTTGGCGCCGCGGCTCTTGAGCACTTCGGCGGCCTTCACCAGCGTGCCGGCAGTGTCGATCATGTCGTCCATGATCACGCAGTTGCGGCCTTCGATCTCGCCGATCACGTGCATGACTTCGGAGACATTGGCGGCCGGACGGCGCTTGTCGATGATGGCCAGGTCGCAGCCGAGCTGCTTGGCCAGGGCGCGCGCGCGGACCACACCGCCGACGTCGGGGCTCACGACCGTGAGGTCGGGGTAGTTGCGGCTCTTGAGATCCGAGAGCAGCACCGGGCTGGCGTAGATGTTGTCGACCGGGATGTCAAAGAAGCCCTGGATCTGGTCGGCGTGCAGGTCCATGGTGAGCACGCGCTCGACGCCCACGGTTTCCAGCAGGTTGGCGACCACCTTGGCCGAGATCGGCACGCGCGTGCTGCGCGGGCGGCGGTCCTGGCGGGCATAGCCGTAGTAGGGGATCACGGCGGTGATGCGGCGGGCACTGGCGCGCTTGAGGGCATCGACCATGATCAGGAGTTCCATCAGGTTCTCGTTGGTCGGCGCGCAGGTGGGCTGGACCACGAAGACGTCGCGGGCGCGAACGTTCTGCTGGATTTCGACCGTCACCTCACCATCGGAAAAGCGTCCGACCACGGCCTTGCCGAGCTCGAGGCCCAGATGGGTGGCGATTTCCTGGGAGAGAACCGGGTTCGCGTTGCCGGTGAAGAGGACGGTATTGAGCAGCACAGCGGGCCCTTCGCAGAAGGAAAGAAACCCGCAGCGCGGGTTTCTCAAATGATTTGGCAGGGGAGGAAGGACTCGAACCCTCGCATGTCGGAATCAAAATCCGATGCCTTAACCAACTTGGCGACTCCCCTACACAGGACACTGCTCATACAGCCAGCAGCGCCCCAAAACTTTAGCTGTCCTCGACCCACCCGACCAGCGGATGTCGACTCAAGCTACGGCATATTTCCCCAAGCCATCCCTCGGGCGCGTCCCGAAGTATTGTCGCCATGGCCTGGCTCAAGATACCTTTGTCTCCGTCCTTCCCGCCCACCACAGCGAACACTGCGCTGCCCGAGCCGGTCATCCGGCTGTTGCCGAACTTCTTGTTCAGCATCGAGAGGGCTTGAGCCACCTCGGGGCAGGCTGCTTCGGCGGCCTTTTGCAAGTCGTTTCGACCATCGTAAGGGTCAAAACTTTTGCCAAGGTCTGCGTGAGCAGGAAAGCCCGCTACTATAGCCATACTTTCGCTGCGCTGCAACAGTTGGCTCGAAAATATTTGCGAGGTCGCGATCGAGGCGCTCGGCTTGAGAACCGCGAACTGCAACTCGGGCAGCTCGAGCGGATGCAGCACCTCGCCGATGCCTTCGACGAAGGCGTTTTGCCCACCCAGGAAGAAGGGCACGTCGGCACCGAGCCTGAGCCCCAGCTCCAAGAGGTTCTTGCGTGGCAGCTTCAGCCCCCAGAGCCGATTGAGCGCGAGCAGCACAGTCGCAGCGTCAGACGATCCGCCACCCATGCCTGCGCCTGCGGGTAGCCGCTTGTCGATATGGATGTCAGCGCCAAACGCGCAGCCCGAATATTGCTGCAGGAGGCGCGCTGCGCGCAGGCAGAGGTCGTCGTCGGGCAGCTTGGGGCCGAGGTCGTGGCGGCGCAGTTGGCCATCGTCGCGCCTGTCGAAGTGCAGCTTGTCGGCCCAGTCGATCAGCACGAAGACCGACTGCAGCAGGTGATAGCCGTCCGGCCGCTTGCCCACCACATGCAGGAAGAGGTTGAGCTTTGCGGGAGCGGGAACGTCGTGGAGCGCCTTCATAGCCTGGGTTCGATGCGTGCACGCAGGGTCACGACGGGCGCATAGCTGCGCGTAGCGTTGATGATGCCGTCTCCAAAGCGGGAGAGGTCAATGCGCCAGCCGAGCTGCTCGAAGCCATCGGCCAGCGGCGTGCTGGGCGCGCCGCCCCAGGCGCGGCCTTGCAGCCAGTCGAACAGGGCGGCCACGGGAATGCTCTCGCCAAGCATCTCGCGGCTCATCGCGTCCAGGTCGGCAAAGGCGCGTGTGCCTTGCGGTGTTTCGAGCGTGACCTCGTCGGCGCGCCAGCTCGCACGAGCCACGAGGCCGCCCAACGGCGTGGAGAGTTCGAACTGCCCTGCAGAGGCGCTGCCCAGCAGCTCGAAACTGCCACTGCCACCCTTGCGTGCATCCGGATCCATCGCGTCTTGCACTTGCACGCTGAGCTTGCCGCTGATGCGCTGGTCGGACGTCGACTGAGGTGGCAGCGCTTGGGGCTTCATGCCCGCGCAGCCTGCGACCGCGAGGGCCACCGCGAAAACCAGAGCCTTCACAGCTTGGCCTTCAGCCGGGCGAGCGTCTGCTGCAGTACCTCGTTCTTCGGGTCGCGTCCATGGGCCTCGCGCCACACGCGAAGGGCCTCCTGCTGTTCGCCGCTGGTCCACAGAGCCTCACCCAAGTGCGCACCCACCTCGGCATCGGGGAAGGCGGCATAGGCCTGGCGCAGCAGCTTGACGGCCTCGTCATGCCTGCCCTCGCGGAAGTTCAGCCAGCCCATGCTGTCGATGAAGGCCGGCTCGTTCGGGACGTTGGCCAGCGCCTTGGCAATCAGCTCGCGCGCCTCGGGCAGGCGCTCGTTGCGATCGGCCAGCGAATAGCCCAGCGCGTTGTAGGCGCTGTAGAAATCGGGCTTGAGTGCGATCACCCGGCGCAGGCCGGCCTCCATCTGGTCGAGCTGGCCGAGCCGCTCGGCCAGCATGGCGCGTTCGTAGAGCAGCTCGGGGTCGGCCGGCTGCAATTCCAAGGCCTTGGCAAGCATCGCGTCGGCCCCGTTCCAGTCACGCTGCTCGCGCAGGAACTGGGCCAGCGCGAGCCAACGGCTGCGCTGCTGCTCATTGCTCTCGGCCGGCAGGGCCTCCAGCATGCGCCGGCCCTCGGCTACCTTGCCCTGCCGGGCCAGCAGGCTGGCGCGGCGCAGGGACAGGGCCACGGGCTCCTTGGGCGTGTCGACCTTGGCCAGCCACTCGCCGGCTGCGCGCAGGTCACCCTGGCGCTCGGCCGCGAGCGACAGCATCAGCCAGGCTTGCTGGCGCGCGTCGTGTGCGGTGGTGGCAACGCTGTTGACGTCGTTGCTGCTCTTGGCCTCGATGGGTGGCAGCAGGCTCAGGTACTTGCGCAAGGCAGCCTCGGAAGCGGCCGGATGCTGCAGATCCAGCTCGGCAGTCCCCAGTCCGAACCATGCCGTGGCGTTGTCCGGCTGCGTCTCGGTCACGATCCTGAACTGCTCAGTGCCTTCGACGATGTGCTGCGAGCGCATCAGCGCGCGGCCGTAGGCCAGGCGCAAGGGGGCGTTCGTCGGCTGCTCCTGCAGACGCTTCACGATCAGCTTCTCAGCCGCCGGCCGCTCGGGCATCAGATCCAGGGCGAGCTGCATGGGCTCGTCGCCCATGGGGCGGTTGGCGGCCAGGGTCTCTGTCAATGCCAGCGCTTTGTCGTGTTCTCCGGCCATCATGGCGAGGCGGGCCTGGGTCAGCTGGGCGGCATCGCGCATCTCGGGATGCTGAGCCTGCTCTTCGAGCAGGGGCGCGAATTCTTCGTAGACCTGCTTGGGTTCCGCCGCGCGCTGAAACAGATTGGGCAGCGTGACCAGCACGCCGGGTCGCTGATCCGGCGCGGTCAGCGTCAGCAGGTCCCGCACGGCGGCGCTGGCGCCGATCGGGCGGCCAAGTGCGGCCAGCAGCTGCACCGTGGTCAGCTGAGCCTCGCGCGAGCCGGGCTTTGCTTCGCGCCAGGCCTTCGCAGCGGCCAGCGCTTCTTCGCCCGCGCGCGCCTGCATGGCAATGCCCAGCGCCTGCTTGAACAGGTCCTCATCACGACTACGGCGCGCTGCATCGAGCAGGATCTGGTAAGCCTGCCCGACCTGCCCCTTGGCCAGCTCAACCTCGCCAATCAGCGTTTGATAGAAGAGCAGCGCATCCATGTCCGAGTTGACGACGGGCGCTGCCGGGACTTCCTCCTCTGCGGCAGGCGGTGGGGCATCCTGCGCCAGGGCAGGCAGACAGGCCAAGAGCGCAAGACTGAGCGCGCTGCGGCGGATGAACTCGGGCATGAAGACTCCAGATCGGGTTCTCGCAATTCTGCACTTTCTCCATCGCTATGATTTCAGTCATGCCCGAGTTGCCCGAAGTCGAAGTCACGCGTCTGAGCTTTGCCAGCGCCATTGCAGGCGCCGCCGTGTGTGCCGTGCGCCTGGGCAAGCCTCTGCGGTGGCCTCTGGGCCTCGACGAAAAACGCCTGGTCGGCGCCCGCGTCGGCGATGCGGCGCGACGCGGTAAATATTTGTGGCTGCCCTTGCAAAGTGTCACTATCCGAGGCGGGCTGCTGATGCACCTGGGCATGTCGGGCTCCCTTAACTTTGCCAACAACACGGCTTCGCCCGGGCCTCATGATCACTTCGATTTGCAGACCGACCGCGGCCTTCTGCGCCTGACCGATCCGCGCCGTTTCGGTGCCGTGATCTGGTCGCCCGCCCTCGATGCCGAGCCCGCTGCGGGGCTGCTTGGCGGCCTGGGGCTGGAGCCGTTCGATCCCCGCTTCAATGGCGCGCATCTGCATGCGGGCCTCTCGGGGCGACGGGTGGCCGTCAAGCAGGCGCTGCTGGCGGGGGACATTGTTGTCGGCGCAGGCAACATCTACGCCTGCGAGGCCCTGTATCGTGCGGGTATCGACCCTCGCCTGCCTGCCGGCAGGCTCAGCCGCCCGCGTGCCGACAAGTTGGTCGCCGCCGTGCGCGGCGTGCTGGCCCAGGCGCTCGAGGCCGGCGGCACCACGCTGCGCGACTTCAAGAACGCCCACGGCGTGGCCGGCAGCTTCCAGATGCAGGCCGACGTCTACGGCCGGGAGGGCCTGCCCTGCCGCGTTTGCGCAAGCAAGATCCGCCGCATCGTGCAAGGCCAGCGCGCCACCTATTTCTGTCCCACATGCCAGAAGCGCTGAAAGACTTTCCCGCCTTGCTCGTGGCTTGGCAGCGCCAGCATGGGCGCAGCTCGCTGCCTTGGCAGAACACGCGCGATCCCTACCGCGTGTGGCTGTCGGAGATCATGCTGCAGCAGACCCAGGTCACCACGGTGCTGGGCTACTACGCGCGCTTTCTAGAACGTTTTCCGACCGTCACTGCGCTGGCCGATGCGCATCTCGATGAGGTGCTGGCGATGTGGCAGGGCTTGGGCTATTACAGCCGAGCCCGCAATCTGCACCGCTGTGCCGAGGCCGTGCGCGACAGGCATGGCGGTGAGTTCCCCCGAGGCGCGGCCGCGCTCAAGGAGCTGCCGGGCATTGGCCGCTCGACCGCGGCGGCCATCGCGGCCTTCTGCTTTGGCGAGCGTGTGGCCATCCTGGACGGCAACGTCAAGCGCGTACTGACGCGGCTGCTGGCCTTCGACGGGGACATGGCCTCCTCGGCCGAGGAGAAAAAGCTCTGGGCCATCGCCGAGCAACTGGTCCCTGCCAAGGGTGTGGAGGCCTATACGCAGGGGCTGATGGACCTGGGCGCGACCGTCTGCACGCCGCGCAAGCCGCAATGCCTGATCTGCCCGGCGAGCGCCCTGTGCGCCGGCACAGCCGAGGCAGAGCGTTATCCCGTGAAGAGCCGCAAGCTCAAGAGAAGCCGGCGCGAGAACTGGTGGCTGTGGCTGGAGCGCGAGGGCCGCGTGCTGCTCCAGCAACGCCCGGGCAAGGGCGTGTGGGCAGGTTTGTGGAGCCTGCCCATGTTCGAGGACGAGGCGGCGCTGCGAGCCTGCGCCGGTTCAGCGGAGATGGAGTCCATGCCTCGTATCGAGCATGCGCTGACCCATTTCGATTGGGTGCTGCACACGCGCCGTGTGCAAAATCCCATTGCTGCCGCGAGCTTGCCCGAAGGAGAATGGGTGGCGCGCGAAGAGTTGGCGCGTTACGCCCTTCCCGCACCGCTGAAAAAGCTCATCAATCCATGAAGCCCGCAGTCAAGAACGCCGTCGAGTCCGCCCTGGTTTCTGTGGCCGTGGCCCTGACTATCCTCTGGTTCCTCGTCGACGCGGCCACGGCCGAGTATTCGGGTGAGGACGGCACGGTCAAGCTGCTCAGCCTCTCTCTGGGTCTTGCCGCCGCCTGCTTGGCGCACATCTACTTCTTGGTGCAGGCAGCCTTCCACGATGGCCGCGGCCGCGTGCTGTGGGCCGTGCTCCTGGTGGTGACCTTCCCGCTCGCTTCGTTCGTGCTGCTCGCGAAGCTCTATTTCGGTGCTACGGCTTCTGCGCAAACGCAGTCGTGACGCCTAGTTCGCGGTGCCGCTTGAGCACTTGGCCGTTTGCGGCGAACTCGCGCGCCAGCCATTCCACCATGTAGACCGAGCGGTGCTGGCCGCCGGTGCAGCCGATGGCCACGGTCAGGTAGCTGCGCTGGTCGGCGCCGAAACTCGGCACCCAGCGCCTGAGGAAGGCAGCGATCTGGTCGCGCATCTCCAGCACCTCGGGCTGGCTCTCCAGATAGGCCGCCACGGGCGCGTCGCGGCCCGTTAGCGGGCGCAGTTCGCGGTCGTAATAGGGATTGGGCAGCACGCGCACGTCGTAGACGAAGTCGGCATCGCTGGGCACTCCATGCTTGAAGGCGAAGGACTCGAAGACCAGGGTCAGCTCGTTCGCATCCACGTTCACGAGGTCGCGCACCCAGGCGCGCAACTGGGCCGGGCGCAGCAGGCTTGTGTCGAGCACGGTGCTCTGCTCGCGCAGCTCGGCGAGCAGGGCACGCTCGATGGCGATGGCATCGAGCAGAGCGCGGTGCGCCTCGTTGGCTCCTGGGTCCGGCTCTTCGTCGTGGCGCAGCGGGTGGGGGCGGCGCGTTTCGGAGAAGCGGCGCATCAGGGCTTCATTGTTGGCGTCCAGGAAGATCGAGCGAACGGCCACGCCGTCGGCGCGCAGCTGCGTCAGCAGCGGCAGCAGCAGAGGCAGAGAGCCGGCAGAGCGTACGTCGACCGCCACGGCCAGGCGGCGGCGCACCGTGCGATGGCGCTCCAGGCGCAGCAGGTCGAGTAGCAGCTCGGAGGGCAGGTTGTCCACGCAGGCAAAGCCCGCGTCTTCGAGTGCATGCATGGCCACCGACTTGCCCGCGCCCGACATGCCTGTGACGAGGATGACGTCGCTCTTGATCATTTTTTCTTCGCTGAAGACAGCGTCAGCATTTCCTGGGCATGGGCGAGGCTGGTGGATGAGAGCCGCTCGCCGCCGAGCATGCGCGCGATCTCGGCCACGCGCTGTTCGCCGGCGATTGGGCTGACCGAGGATGTGGTCACTCCAGCCTGGGCGGCCTTGGCCACGAGCAAATGCTGGTCGGCGCAGGCTGCCACCTGCGGCAGGTGGGTCACGGCGAGCACCTGGCGCTCGCGTCCCAGCTGCTTCATCAGTTTGCCCACTGTCTCTGCGACCGCGCCGCCCACGCCGGAATCGATCTCGTCGAAAATCAGCGTGGCCACGCCGGCCTTGTCCTGCTGCGAGGTGGTGACGGCAATCGCCAGCGCGATGCGCGAGAGCTCGCCCCCCGAGGCCACCTTGGAGAGCAGTCGCGGCGTGCTGCCGGCGTGGCCGGCCACGAGAAACTCGGCCGACTCCAGGCCGAAGCTCTGCGGCTCGGCCTGAGCCGACAGCGAGATCTCGAAGGCGCCGCCCGCCATGCCCAACTGCTGCATGGCCTGTGTGACGGCCGCGGCCAGCTTGGGTGCGCCAACGCGGCGCTGTTTGCTGACCCTGGCAGCTTCCGTGTTGAAGGTCTTGTGCGCTGCAGCCGCGGTGGCTTCGAGTGCCGCCAAATCGCTGGCAGCATCCAACGCCTGCAGATCGGCTCGCCACTGGCCAAGCAGCGTCGGCAATTCGGCCGGCTGGCGGCGGAAGCGCCGTGCGAGCGACAGCCAGGCCGAGACGCGCTCGTCCAGCTCCTGCATGCGCGCCGGGTCCAGCTCCGTGCTGCTCAAGTAACGGCTTAGTTCGTGGACCGCGTCCTGCATCTGTGCTTGCACACTGCGCAGTGTTTCAACGGGCGAGCGCAACTCGGTGTCGTAGTCGAGCACCTGATCGAGCTGATCCAGCGCTGCGGACAGCTGCGATTCGCTGCTGCCCTCGGCCTCCGAGAGCGCGTCGAGCGCCGCGCGCACGCCGTCCAGCAGGGCCTGCCCGTGCGAGAGCCGTTGATGCTCGGCGTTGAGCTCCTCCCACTCGCCTTCGGCCGGCGCGAGCTTGCCAAGCTCGCCGATCTGCCAGGCCAGGCGCTCTCGCTCGCTCTGGATTTCGTTTGTGCGGTTCTGCGCCGATGCCAGCGCATCTTGTGCCATGCGCCAGTCGGCATAGGCCTTGGCTAGTGGGCGCGCGTCCACGCCAGAGTAGTCGTCGAGCAGGGCGCGCACCGAGGCCGGGCGGGTGAGGCCCTGCCATGCGTGCTGGCCGTGGATGTCCAGCAGATGGTCGGCTGCCTCGCGCAACTGAGCTACGGTGGCGGCGCTGCCGTTGATCCAGGCGCGGCTCTTGCCTTGCGCGTCGATCACACGGCGCATCAGGAGCGTCTCACCGGCTTCGAAGCCGGCTTCGTCGAGCCAGGGCGTGAGAGCCGCGGGAGTGTCGAACTCGGCCACCACTTCGGCCCGGGCCGAGCCCTCACGTACCACGCCGGCATCGCCGCGGCTGCCCAGGGCCAGCTGCAGCGCGTCGATCAGGATGGACTTGCCCGCGCCCGTTTCGCCGGTCAGCACCGCAAAGCCGGCGCCGAATTCGAGCTCCAGCTCAGGGACGATGACGAAATCCCGTAGGTTCAGCCGTCGCAACATCTCAATGACCGCCTTCGTACCAGTGGAGTTTGCGGCGCAAGGTACCGTAGTAGCTCCAGCCGCGGGGGTGCAAGAAGGTCACGCTGTGGGCCGAGCGGCGCACGGTGATGCGGTCGCCGTGCAGCAGGCTGGCCAGACTTTGCATGTCGAAGTTCACACTCGCGTCGCGGCCGGCCACGATCTCGAGACTCACCTCCACGTCGGGCAGCACGATGGGCCGGTTGGACAAGGCGTGCGAGGCGATGGGCACCAGCAGCCAGCCCGCGATGCTCGGATGCAGGATGGGCCCGCCGGCCGAGAGCGAATAGGCCGTCGATCCAGTGGGGGAGGACACGATGACGCCGTCGGCCCGCAGGTTCGCCACGAAATCGCCGCCAGCCGAGACGCGCAGTTCCACCATGCCCGAAGTGGCTCCGCGGCTCACGACCACGTCATTGAGCGCAACGCCGCTGAAGATGCTTTCTCCGTCGCGCCAAACGGCACCCTCCAGCATGGCGCGCGAATCGCTCTCGAAGTCGCCCGTCAGGATGGGGCACAGCGCCTCGCGGAACTGCTCGATCGAGATATCAGTGATGAACCCCAGCCGGCCCTGGTTGATGCCTACGACCGGCATGCCGAATCGGGCGATCTCGCGAGCAAAGCCCAGCATGGTGCCGTCGCCGCCGACCACCACCGCCAGGTCGCAATTCGCGCCGAGTTCCTCGATCGAAAGGGCGTCGAAGCTCGTGATGCCGGTATTGAGGGCCGTTTCGCGCTCCAGGGAAACATCTAGTCCCTGATCGAGCACGAACCCGGCAATTTCCTCAAGAATCGGACGTATGCCCTGGGCCTGATGCTTGCCCACAATCGCTACATGCTGAAAGCGTTTCTGCATTGAGGAATTACACCACAGGGCCTTTGTGGAAATGGCTTCGTAAAATGACTGCGCCATGCTGGACGAGAGATCCAAATCACTGCTGAAAACCCTGGTCGAACGCTATATCGCGGACGGCCAGCCCGTCGGCTCGCGCACGCTGTCCAAGTCCTCGGGACTGGAGCTCTCGCCGGCCACCATCCGCAATGTGATGGCCGACCTGGAGGACCTGGGCCTCATCGTCAGTCCGCACACCAGCGCCGGCCGCATCCCCACGGCGCGCGGCTACCGGCTCTTCGTCGACACCATGCTGACGGCGCAGCCGCACATCCTCACGGGCGATGCCACGCCCATCGAGCTGCAGCCCGACCAGCCCCAGCGTGTGATCACCAGCGCCGCGCACCTGCTGTCCAACCTCTCCAGCTTCGTCGGCGTGGTCACGGCGCCGAGGAAGCCGAGCGTCTTCCACCATATTGAGTTTCTGCGCCTCGGCGAACGCCGCGTGCTCGTCATCATGGTCTCGCCCGACGGCGACGTGCAGAACCGCGTGATCTTCACCGCTCAGGACATTGGCCAGGCCGAGCTGGCCGAGGCCTCGAACCGGCTCAACGCCCAATACGCAGGACTGACGCTCGAGGCTGTGCGCGGGCGGCTCAAGTCCGAGGTCGACCAACTCCGCGGCGAGATCGCAGTGCTGATGAGCGCCGCCGTGCAGGCCGGCACCGAAGCCATGACCGACGAGCAGGATCGGGTGGTCGTCAGCGGTGAGCGCAACCTCCTGACCGTGCAGGACTTCAGCCACGACATGGGCAGCCTGCGCCGGCTCTTCGACCTCTTTGAGCAGAAGACGCAGCTGATGCGCCTGCTGGATGTGTCGAGCCGGGCCGAAGGCGTGCGAATCTATATCGGTGGCGAGAGCCAGGTCGTGCCCTACGAGGAGCTCTCGGTGGTCTCCGCGCCCTACGAAGTCGACGGCCAGATCGTCGGCACCCTGGGCGTCATCGGGCCCACGCGCATGGCCTACGACAAGATGATCCAAATCGTCGACATCACCTCGCGGATGGTGAGCCAGGCGCTGTCCCAGAAATAGGCGGAGCGGGGCAGGAGGGCGCCCCTACAATGCGCGCCTCCTCTCGGTGCCTTCAATCAGTGGCGGCCCTGGGGGAAAGTTGAAGTTGCAGTATCAGTGGGCCGTTAGCTCAGTTGGTTAGAGCAGAGGACTCATAATCCTTTGGTCGCTGGTTCAAGTCCAGCACGGCCTACCAAATATCCGCGTCCGTTGCCAGAATTTGGCTGAATCCAGGCGACCGATGGCGAACAATGACGGACTGATCAATGCAGCAACGCATTGCTAGTCCCTCCCACTCCTAGCGGCCCTGCAGGTTTTGCGTTCGATAGGCTGTGCGGATTCCGGCCGTGTTGACCATCTGTGCGCTCACTGTTGACCAGTTTGAATGCATGCGCTGGCTCGGGCGGACTAGGTACGGCGACTCGGCTTGAGGCTGGTCAGAGTCATTCGCGCTAGGAAGCTCGGACGGCAGCTTCTACCAACACCGGCCATTGAACGGCGACGCCTTCAACTGCCAGCTCCCCCCTGCGCAATCATCGACATCGTTGCGACGCCTCACTCATTCCAGCGGAGGCGCAGCAATCTCATCAAGGGCGCGTCTGAGCCGAGGAGCCGCATAGTCGAGGAAGCGCCGCATCTTTAGTGGCATCTGTCCGCGTGATGCGTGGACGAGGTGGACAGGCGAAGGCTCGAGTTCGT
>Ga0213872_10000174_pt1 | contig 57332 bp, 54 predicted proteins | sample VelepicomBERX_R2_FD_160071 | JGI IMG/M metagenome (GOLD analysis project Ga0213872, IMG submission 160071) | Rhizosphere microbial communities from Vellozia epidendroides in rupestrian grasslands, the National Park of Serra do Cipo, Brazil - RX_R2 | ecosystem: Host-associated > Plants > Roots >... | reverse complement strand
CGTACAGCAAAAAGGCGGATGGGTATCTGACCTGATTGCCGAGCTGGGCCATGGCAAGCCGCTGTTTATGGTGCTTTATGCGGCCCTGATTATCTTTTTTGCGTTCTTCTACACAGCGGTTGTGTTTAACCCGGAAGAAACCGCCGATAATTTGAAGAAGCATGGCGGATTCATCCCCGGCATTCGTCCCGGCAAAAGTACATCGGATTATTTCGATTATGTGCTGACGCGCCTGACCGTGCTCGGCTCGGCCTATCTGGCCGTTGTCTGCTTGCTGCCGGAATTTTTGATGAGCAAGGGCGCCATCCCGTTCTATCTGGGCGGCACGTCGTTGCTGATCGTTGTCAGTGTGACGATTGACACCATCTCGCGTGTTCAGTCGCACCTGATTGCACATCAATATGAAGGCCTGATCAAAAAAGCGAAGCTGCGTACCAAGTAAGTTAGCGTTTCGTCAATTACGTCCGGTTATTGTGTTGTTATCAGCCTTAAGGGAGACCCAATGAATATCATTCTGCTCGGGCCGCCGGGAGCCGGTAAGGGAACACAAGCGCGTATGCTCGAAGAAAAGCTGGGCATGGTGCAGATATCAACCGGTGACATGTTGCGTGCGGCCATCAAGAATGGTGACCCGATTGGCCTAAAGGCGAAGGCTATTATTGATTCCGGGCAATTGGTCCCTGACCATTTGATGGTCAACCTGATCGAAAACCGGATTGTTCAGCCAGACTGTGCCAAGGGATTCATTCTCGACGGTTTCCCCCGCACTATACCGCAGGCTGAAGCCTTGGATGACATGTTGACCCGTCTTAACAAGGGGTTGAACGCCGTTATTCATCTTAAAGTGAACGATGAGGCGTTAATTGAACGTGTTTCCGGCCGCTTTACCTGTGCCAAATGCGGGGCAGGGTATCACGATAAATTCAAGCCAACCAAGGTCGCCGGGGTTTGCGACGCATGTGGCAGCACGGATTTTGTGCGCCGCCCAGATGACAATGCGGAAACCATGAAAACACGCCTGAAGGCGTTTCAGGAGCAGACCGCACCGATTCTCCCCTATTACGAAAAGAAGGGGATGTTGCAGGCAATAGACGGCATGGCCGAAATCAACCAGGTACAGGCGGAACTGCTGCGCCTTGTAAAATCAGCCTAATCAGCCAGAATAAACGGTCTGGAACTTAATAAAAAACAAGGTTAATATTCGCCTAACCTATTGGCTAAGCAGTTCGTGGTAACTGTTTAACCATGCGGCAATCTTTTTTGTGCAGTATCACGAAGTCAGTTTCGCATTCGCTCCAGCCCACGGGTTTGAATCATCAAGCCTTTCGCAGCCTTTCCATTCGGGGAGAAGATACCGTGACAGCTCAGATGTCAGACCTGAAAGTCCTGGTGGCAGACGATCATTTTCTGATCCGCCAATTTGTACGCAATACGCTCCAGGATGCCAAAATTTTGAATGTGCAAACGGCAGCGGACGGCAACGAGGCGATTGACCTGGTGCAAAAGGCGCACGAAGTCAACCAACCCTATGACGTTGTCTTTCTGGACTGGAACATGCCGACGATTTCCGGTTTGGAAGTGCTCAGTTTCTTCCGCGCCAAGCCTGAATATGCGGCGACCGCCTTTGTGATGCTGACCGCCGAGTCGGAACAGCAGAATATTATGAAGGCCATCAAGGCAGGAGCCACTTCATACATCATCAAGCCGGTTTCTCCGCCGGACCTCAGCAAGAAGCTGGGTGAAATTTACGAATGGATCAAGCGCAAGAAGCAAGCGGCGCAGGCGATGCGTTGATCCATAGCCACACATAACAACCATAGCGCCACGGGTTAGTAGCATGTCAGGACAGCCATTCGCACTTAATGAAACGCTGGCGCGCGAAATTTCGCAGGCCGTATGTAAGGTGATGCACGAAACCTTTATGGTCGACGTGGTGCCGGGACCTTATGAAATCGGCGACGGCATGGTATCGTTGGTCGGTGACGTGTCTGGTGTGATTGCAATCGTTCAGTCGCAACTGGAAGGCACCATGACCATGTGCATGGGCTATGAAACGGTGCGCAGCCTTCTGCCGCAGGTCGTCGGCAAAGCTGTTACCATCACGCATGAAATGGCGGTTGACGCTGTTGGTGAAATGACCAACATGGTTTTCGGCCAGGTGAAGCGCGATATGGGCGCGCGTGGGTATCAGATCAAGCTGGGCATTCCCAGCGTTGTGACCGGCAAAGGGCATTTCGTCAGTCAATTTCATCGCGGCAAATATATGATCGTGCCGTTCCACATTAACGGCCAGCTGTTTCAGATTTATGTGGCCCTGCACGACGCGTTGCGGAGCTAGGCCGCCCCGGATGGTCATGTCACAGTCTACGCCAGATACCGCCCCGCAGGAGCAGGCTGAGGTTAACCCCGCAGCTTCCGCTATGGGTAAAAGCGATTTGTATGCGCTTCATACCTCTTTGGCCGGGATGATGCTGATCACGATCTGCTTGCTGATCGGTTTGGGTCTGCCGGTGTTTGGCCTGCACCCCATGACAAATGTGCTGGCCTATTTGGTCATTGTTATTGCGGCCGCTGCCGGTATCGCTGGCATGTATTATTTCAACCTCCGTATGCATGGTGAGGTTGAAAACCACGCGCAATTGACGCGCGTTCTGGTTGACAGCCTGAAGCAGGGCTTCTTCTCGTTCGACAAAAACGGTGTGTGTGGCGATGTGTTCTCGCGCGCCTGTGTCGATTTGTTGGAATGCGCGCCGTCCGGCAAAGTAATAAGCGATGTTCTAAGGGTGCCTGCCGAAGAGCTGGGCGATTTCAAGGACTGGCTTGATATTCTGTTTATGCCAAACCATGCGCTCGGCTTCGACGATGTCGTGAAGTTTCTGCCGCAGCGCTACCCGCATACGGGTGGCCGTATAGTTGCTTTGGATTATAGTGCGATACGAAATAGTGAGGGTGCGCTCACGTACATTGAAGTGATCGCGACCGATCAGACAGAAGAGCATGAGGCACAACAAAGGACGCTGCAGCAACAAAACTATGCGGCCATGATCACGCGCATTTTCCGTGAGCGTAATCAATTTCTCGCGACAATCACGCATATACGTACGTTTTTGACAGATGCAGAACAGGTCACCAAGCGTGATGAGGGCGCCCCGATTTTGCGCTTGCTGCACACCTTGAAGGCGGCTGTGAAGCATTATTATCTGCTGGATCTTTCGACCACGATTCATAAGCTGGAATCTGATCTGCGCAGCACGCAGATTGAAAGCGATGTTCAGTTTGTGATGGTGCTGGAGCAGGGGCGCCTGCAAATCCAGAGCCAGCTGAAGGCGGTCATTGATCAGGTCAATGAAATCGTCGGCCATGACTATGAACGTCGCGGTGACATGCGTGAAATTGCGGATAGCGCCATCTATGCTTTTGCTGTGCGCTTGCAGGAAATGAGGGCACCGAACGATGTTGTGCAGGAATATCTGCGCGTCATCGCCGCTGTTCCCATTCGTGATTGTTTCCGTGTGTTTGAGCGTGAGCTGCAAGATCTGGCGACCATCATGGGCAAGCAGATGAAGCCCATCAAATTCACCGGCGATAATCCGCCAGTGTTGATGGAGACGCTGCGCAACATGTTCTTTACCTTTACGCATTTGTGCAGAAACATTATCGACCACGGGATCGAGGCGCCCATCACCCGCATGGCGCGCGGCAAGGAGCCGTTAGGGCTGGTGACCATTTCCACTGAGGTGCTTCAAACGGCTTCGGGCGGAGAGCAATTGAAAATTGTTGTCAGCGATGACGGCAACGGTATTGATCCCGCGCGCATTCGGGCGAAGCTAGGAGAAAAAGATCCTCATGGCACATGGCATAATGAGGATGACGTGACGGTCTTGCAGCGCATTTTCTCGTGGGGATTTTCTACACGCGACAATGTGACGGATATTTCCGGCCGTGGCGTTGGCTTGGAAGCTGTGCAGCGTGAAGTGTCATTGTTAGGCGGGCAAATCAGTGTTGCCTCAGAGATTTATAAAGGCACCAATTTTACAATAATTCTGCCCTATAAAATGTCTGTTTCAGAAGCAGGTCCTGCCGCCAAGCGCGCAGAATAGAGCGGGTCTAGAGCGGCCTAAGATGCTGTAAAGTAATGTGAAAATACCTTATTTTGCATTGCTTTCTAGTGCTTGACTCGCGAGTCTTAATCACTATAATCCCGCTCCTCGGTCCCGAATGTCGGGACTGTACCCATTTTTGCGCCTCTGTAACAGGGTTGCTGGTGCGTCATAGGGACGCCCACACGGTGGTTTTGTTTTTTGGCGACGGGTTGAACAACGGAGATAACTAAAGTGGCTCGTATAGCTGGCGTCAATATTCCGACAGGAAAACCTCTTCACATCGCTTTGCGCTACATCTACGGCATTGGCCCGACCAACGCCCTGGAAATTTGCGCACGCGTCGGTATTGATCCGGCCAAGCGCGTCAACCAGCTTTCCGAAGCTGAAATCCTGCGCATCCGCGAAGACATCGACAAGCACTATAAGGTCGAAGGTGACCTGCGTCGCGAAGTTGCGATGAACATCAAGCGTCTGATGGACCTGGGCTGCTACCGCGGTCTGCGTCACCGCAAGGGTCTGCCCGTGCGCGGTCAGCGTACGCACACCAATGCGCGCACGCGTAAGGGTAAGGCGAAGCCGATTGCCGGCAAGAAGATTGCGACCAAGAAATAATTGAACGGAATAATGAACAATGGCTACCGCTGCTAAAAAAGACAAAACTGAATCTAAGTCCGGCTCGACCGTCCGTCGTCGTCGCGAACGCAAGAATATCGTGAACGGCATCGCGCATGTGAATGCCAGCTTCAACAACACGATCATCACCATCGCCGATGCGCAGGGCAACACCATCGTGTGGTCATCCGCCGGTCTGATGGGTTTCAAGGGTTCGCGTAAGTCGACCCCGTACGCCGCGCAGATGGCCGCCGAAGATGCGGGCCGCAAGGCGCTGGAACATGGTGTTCGTTCGTTGGAAGTAGAAGTCAAGGGGCCGGGTGCTGGCCGTGAATCAGCCTTGCGCGCTTTGCAGGCTGTTGGTTTCTCCATCACGTCGATCCGTGATGTGACGCCGATCCCGCACAATGGCTGCCGTCCGCCGAAGCGCCGCCGCGTTTAATCGTCAGGCAACCACACAGAATTAGTTTTCGAACCAGAGAGGTCAAACCGTGTTGCAAAAAAACTGGAAGTCGCTCATTCAGCCGACCAAGCAAACCCATGTTTCCGAAAATAATCGCAATGTGGCGACCATGGTCGCTGAACCGCTGGAACGCGGCTTCGGCATGACACTCGGCAACGCGCTACGTCGCGTGTTGCTGTCATCCCTGCAGGGGGCCGCTGTTACATCGATCCAGGTCGAAGGTGTTCTGCATGAATTCTCATCGATCCCGGGTGTGCGCGAAGACGTCACGGACATCATCCTGAACATCAAGGGCCTCGCGCTCCGTATGCACAACGAAGGCCCGAAGAAGGTTCGGTTGCGCGCAACGGGGCCCGGTACCGTTACCGCTGGTCAGATTGAATGCGGTTCCGACGTCGAAGTTATGAACCCTGACCTGATCATCTGCACGTTGGATAACGGCGCGCAATTGTCGATGGAAATGACCGTTGAAACCGGCCGTGGTTACATTCCCGCCGCCGCGCTGCGTAAGGAAGATACGCCCATCGGTCTGCTGCCGATCGACGCGCTGTTCAGTCCGGTGAACAAGGTTGCCTACAAGGTTGAAAACAGCCGCGTGGGTCAGGTCACCGACTATGACAAGCTGTCGCTGACGGTTGAAACCGACGGCTCCGTATCGCCGGAAGACGCAATCGCCATTGCCGCGCGCATCCTGCAGGATCAGTTCCAACTGTTCATCAACTTCGAAGAACCGCGCGTTGCCGCGGCTCAAGAACAGGCCAGCGAATTGCCGTTCAACCGCAATCTGCTGCGTAAGGTTGATGAACTGGAATTGTCGGTTCGTTCGGCCAACTGCCTGAAGAACGACAACATCGTTTACATCGGCGATCTGGTTCAAAAGACCGAAGGCGAAATGCTGCGCACGCCGAACTTTGGCCGCAAGAGCTTGAACGAAATCAAGGAAGTCCTGACTCAAATGGGTCTGGCCCTTGGCATGCAAATCCCGAACTGGCCGCCGGAAAACATTGAAGATTTGGCCAAGCGTCTGGAAGAGCCGTTTTGAGCTTATAAGTTATGAAAGTGCAGGCCCGCCGTTGCTGTAGGACATCCTCAGGTCGGCGGATTAAACAACCGGTTTCTGCAAGAGCACCCAGGGTGGGTAGCATCACAGAGCCAAGAGACGGGCCAAGCCCAAGAGGAGTGAACCATGCGTCATGGTAATGGAAATCGTAAGTTGGGCGTCACCGCCAGTCATCGCCGTGCGATGTTCGCGAATATGTGCGTGGCCCTGATCGAAAACGAACAGATCAAAACAACCCTGCCGAAGGCGAAGGAATTGCGCCCGGTTGTCGAACGTCTTATTACGTTGGGTAAGAAGGGTGGCTTGGCCAACCGTCGCGCCGCCATGGCTGAACTGCGTGATGAAACTGCGGTTCGCAAGCTGTTTGATGGCTTGGCCAAGCGCTATGAAAAGCGTGCCGGTGGTTACACCCGCGTTTTCAAGGCTGGTTTCCGCTACGGCGACGCCGCTCCGATGGCGATGATCGAGCTGATGGACCGTGACGCCGACGCCCGCGGCCGCAAGGATCGCGAACGTCAGCCTGTCAAGTCGGCTGAAGCAAGCGCCGAGGGCTAAGATATGCGCAACCACATCCTCATGATCACTGTCGTGGGGATGCTGGGATGCGGCGCACTAGCCGGGTGCGTATCTGGCAAACCTCAACCTGTCACCTATATCGACAAAGACGGACGTGTTGCGGTCGTTGAAAATGACCGCGAGCAATGCATGCGCGCCTGTAATGACGATTACGCGCGTTGTATGGAAACAGAACCAGCGCAGAACGGGCCTGTCAGCGGCTCAACCAGCGGTATTTTCGGCGCCAGCGGCGAATGCCGTACGGCTTTACAAAAATGTCTGCCAGATTGTAAAACAAGGTAAGTGTTATCTTACGGGTTTTACGGAGGGTGGATGAAGCGCTTTATCATCATTGCCTGCCTGTTGTTATTGCTACCTGCGTCATTGTGGGCGGCTGAGGCTGTTCCTGCCTCGCGGAACCAGATTACGCTGAGTTTCGCTCCGCTTGTGAAGCAGGTGACACCTGCGGTCGTGAATATCTATACCCAGCGCGTGGTCGAACAACGCGTATCGCCCCTGTTTGCAGATCCTTTTTTTCGCCAATTCTTTGAAGGGGCCACGCCGCCCGGTATGACGCGGCAAAGGCTGGAGAGCTCTCTTGGTTCCGGCGTTCTGGTGCGGGCGGATGGCCTGATTGTTACCAGTAACCACGTCATACGTGGCGCTGAGCAAATACGCGTTGTCTTGTCGGATCGCCGTGAATATGACGCCTCCGTCGTGCTCGCGGATGAGCATGCGGACCTGGCTGTTCTACGGATTGACGCCAAAGGCGAAAAACTGCCCTTCCTGCAATTACGTGACTCGGATGATGCCGAAGTGGGCGATCTTGTGCTGGCCATCGGTAATCCATTCGGTGTCGGTCAGACGGTGACGAGCGGTATTATCTCGGCCATGACGCATGGCGCTGTGGGGTCGAGTGACCTTGATTATTTTATTCAAACGGATGCAGCCATTAATCCCGGCAACTCAGGTGGTGCGTTGGTGACCATGGACGGACACTTGGTTGGCATCAACACGGCGATCTATTCGCGGGACGGCGGCAATATGGGCATCGGTTTTGCCGTGCCGTCGAATGTGGTGCGCGTTGTCCTGAATGCGGTTGAAGGCGGGAAGAAAACCATCATCCGGCCATGGATCGGGGTGGATGGGCAGGCCGTGACGCAAGATCTGGCGGCCACGCTTGGCATGATGCAACCTTCCGGCGTGCTGGTGAATAAATTACTGCCTGAAAGTCCTGCGGTAAAGTCGGGTGTGCAGGTGGGGGATGTTATTCAATCCGTTGGCGGGCGTGAGGTTGAAGATCCCGAAGCTCTGCATTATCGCTTGGCAACGCTATCGGTGGGGCAGACAACCGAATTCGGCCTGTTACGCAAAGGGCAGAAGGTAACAGTTGCTGTGCCGTTGATTGCGCCGCCTGAGGTTCCACCCAGAAATACGACGCATGTTTCAGGGCGCAATCCTTTGGAAGGCGTTACAATTGAAAATCTTTCTCCTGCGGTCGTGGAGGCGCGTGGTTTGCATGCCGCTGACAATGGCGTTGTTGTGGTGGAAATGAAGCAGAACGGCATTGCAGCCAATATCGGTGTTCAAGTTGGTGATGTCATTCTGGCGGTTAATAACGTCAAGACGCCATTGGTTGAAGATGTTGTTAAGGTTCTGAAAACACCACCGGCGGCTGGCCAGAGCTGGCGCGTGACTATCCGTCGCGGTGATAACACCGTGACGCTTTTGGTGGGTGGTTAGGTGGTGCGCGGATCCGGGCCTTCGTTATTTTCTACACCGGTTAAAGCGCCGTTGGCGGAGCGCCTGCGCCCGCACATTGTGTCCGATATTGTGGGACAGGATCATCTGTTGACGCCGGACGCGCCGATTGGGCGCATGCTGGCATCGGGCCGGTTGGCATCCATGATCCTTTGGGGGCCGCCCGGTTGTGGTAAGACGACAACAGCACGCCTTTTGGCGCAGGCGGTCAATCTGTATTTTGAACCCGTATCGGCTGTGGCATCCGGCGTTGCCGATTTGCGTAAAATTTTCGAAGCGGCTTCTGAACGTCATATGCAAGGGCAGGGAACGCTGTTATTCGTCGATGAAATTCATCGCTTTAATCGCGCGCAGCAGGATGTGTTGTTGCCCTATGTCGAAGACGGCACGGTGACGTTGGTCGGTGCAACCACAGAAAATCCGTCTTTTGAACTGAACGGTGCGTTGTTATCCCGCTGTCAGGTCATGGTTCTAAAACGGCTGGATGATGTTGCAATAGAAACATTATTGGTACGTGCTGAAATACTGATGAACGCGCGTTTACCGTTAACAGCGGAAGCGCGGCAAAGCCTATGCGCCATGGCGGATGGCGACGGGCGTTATGCATTGGTGATGGCCGAAGAACTGCTGGCCCTCAAGAATGCGGCGCCGATGGATGTCGATGCTCTGGCGCGTTTTGTGCAACGTCGTCGCCCCCTGTATGACAAGGGGCAGGACAGCCACTATAATTTAATCAGTGCCCTGCATAAATCATTACGCGGGTCGGATTGTGATGCGGCTCTATATTGGTTTGCGCGTATGTTACAAGGCGGTGAAGATCCGCGCTATATTCTGCGACGTCTGACGCGCTTTGCGAGTGAGGATATAGGTCTGGCGGATCCGCAAGCGCTGACGATCGCGCTATCGGCATGGCAATCCTATGAAAGGCTTGGCAGTCCCGAAGGGGACCTTGCAGTGGCCGAACTGGTCATCTATCTGGCCACTGCGCCTAAATCCAATGCCAGTTATCGTGCCTTTGGCGCTGCGCGCGCGGCGGCCCAGCAATATGGTTCATTGATGCCGCCCGCGCATATTCTGAATGCGCCAACCACAATGATGAAAGACATGGGATATGGAGAAAACTATGCCTACGATCATGACCAGGCCGACGGATTTTCAGGGCAGAATTACTTCCCCGACGGTATGAATCGTCAGGCATTCTATGAGCCCGTCGAACGCGGTTTTGAACGCGAAGTGCGTAAACGGCTGGATTATTGGGCGGAACTGCGCCGTAAAAAGAACCAGTAGCCTATTGCGGCGTGCGGTCTTTCAGGCTGGCGTCCAGCGGTACGTTGCGAATGATCTTGGACGTTGCGTTGGAAAGCTTTGGCATTTCCACGCCATCCATCATGATGGCGATCCCTGCGCCGTTCCCCGTGGTCAATGTAAGGCCTGACACATTGTCGGGTACCTTAAAGCTTTCCCCGGCCTTCATCACTTTGTCATAAAGGGGGATCCCTTTGCCATCCGCTACCAGAACCCAACTCGCCTGCGTGGCTTTAATGACCATATGTGGTGGTTGCGTAACTGTGGTTGTTTCAGCCTGCGCTGTTTTCGCAGTTGCTTGCTCTACTGACGCCAGGGGCGATGTAGACGATAGTGGCGTTGCGTAGATGGCAGATGCCGCAGAGGTCGTGTTCGTTGACGTGCCGTGCGTTGTTTCTGTCGAGACTTGCGGGGGCAGGGGCTGTGGCACTGATACTGTTGCCCTGTCGCTGCCTGAGAAGCTGTACCAGATGATATAAATGACAAGGACGGCCAGACCCGCGGCAACCATGATGGGGATGGTGGGTGAACGGCCTTCGCTGAGTGGTGTGGGCATGGCCAAAGTCGGCTTGCGGCGGCGGCCAGCCATTTCATGACGGTAATAGTCGATAGCATCCTTGCCGTTCAGGCCCAGATACTCGGCATAAGAACGCAGGAACCCGATGACATAGGCATCGGCTGGAAATTCTTCATAACGGCTGTGTTCAATGGCCCGCAGGAATGACGGACGGATGCGCAGATATTCGGCGATATAGTCCAGATTGTCGCCGCGACGTTCACGCTCACGGCGCAGCAGGTCACCCAGACGCTCACCCACCGGCGGGGTGTAGGTAGAAGACGCGGCCGCGATGGATGCGGCGTCTTGTCCCTGACTGTAATCGGATTGCGCTGAGCGCGAATTTTTTTGCGGATAAGCCATGCCCGGAATTTAGGCAATTCCGGGATAAAAGGCAACGAATCAGTGATTCTTAACCCGAATCTTATGCTGATTGGCGTTGTTTCAGGGCATTTTCGGCCTGATCAATCAGTTCCTGAATGATTTCGGCGGTCGGTTGTTCCTTGTTGACCATGCCAACGCTTTGCCCGGCCATAACGGAACCCATATCCACATCGCCATCGATAACCGCACGACGTAAGGCACCCGCCCAGAAATGCTCAATTTCCAACTGTGCGGATTCTTTGTTGAGCTCGCCCTTGTCAAAGCGTTCGATGACTTCGCGCTGCTTTTCCATGAACAGGCGGCTGCCCTCATTGGCCAGCGCGCGCACCGGTATGATGGGGAAGCGCGGGTCTATCTGGACCGACGGTACGGCATCACGTGCTGCTGCGCGCATGAATGCCTGTTTGAATTTCGGGTGCGCAATGCATTCGGTGGCGCAGACAAAGCGTGTGCCGAGCTGTACACCCGCCGCACCCATTTCAAGGTAGGACGCAATGGCCTCGCCGCGACCAATGCCGCCAGCCACAAACACGGGCACGTCACGTATTTCGGGCAGGATCTCCTGCGCCAGAACGGAAGTGCTGACGGGGCCTATATGGCCGCCGGCTTCCATGCCTTCAATAACCAGCGCATCAACACCCATTCGCACCAGTTTTTTGCCAAGCGCAGCCGTTGGCGTGAAGCAGATCAGCTTGACGCCGGCTTCCTTGATTTTCTTGATGGCGTTGGCCGGGGGCAGGCCGCCTGCCAAAACCATGTGCGTAATTTTTTTAGCCAGACAGACGTCAATCAGCGCATCCAGTTGCGGGTGCAACGTAATAAGGTTCACGCCAAAGCTTTTGGTGGTAAGGGCCTGTGTCGCTTCAATTTCCTTGGCCAACAGTTCGGGTGGCATGGAACCGCCCGCGATCGTGCCAAAGCCACCGCCGTTTGAAATGGCGGCGACCAGATGGCGTTCGGAAACCCAGCTCATCGCTCCGCCCATAATAGCGTAGGGAACATTCAGAAAATCACAACCACGTTGCCACAGACGGTGCAGGGCGGGACTAACGTTTCTCATTGGCCATCCAACCCATAGGCGGTGTGCAGGGCGCGCAGCGCCAGTTCGGTATATTCTTCGTCAATCAATACGCTGGTGTTTATTTCCGACGTTTCGATAACCTGAATATTGATGCCCTTGCTGGCCAAAGTTTCAAACATTGTCGCTGCAACGCCCGAGTGGCTGCGCATGCCAAAGCCAACCAGCGAGATCTTGGTCACATCCGCCGATGATTGCAGGTTGCTGTACTGAATGGTTCCGCGTTCGGATTCCAGTATTTTGCAGGCGCGTTCCAGATCATTCTTGCCGACCGTGAAGGTAATGTCGGTGCTGCCGGTTTCGGTGGAATCCGTTTGTACGATCATATCGACATTAATGCCTGCGCGGGCCAATGGTGCAAAGACGGCGGCCGCGATGCCGGGCTTGTCGACAACCTTGGCCAACGTGATCTTGGCCTGGTTGCTGTTGTAGGCAATGCCTGTGACCATATTTTGTTCCATGGTTTCGTCTCCGTCAGTCAGAATGGTGCCCGGCGTATCGCTGCCCAAGGCGTTTGCAAAAGTAGAAAGGACCTGAATAGGCATGCGGTAACGCATGCCGAGCTCAACCGAGCGGGTGTGTAAAACCTTGGCACCCAGCGAAGCCAGTTCCAGCATTTCTTCGTAAGATACGCGCGACATTTTACGCGCCTTGGTAACAATGCGTGGGTCGGCTGTGTAAACACCTGCGACGTCCGTATAAATATCGCAACGATCAGCCTTGATGGCGATCGCCAGCGCGACGGCTGAGGTATCTGATCCGCCGCGGCCCAATGTTGTAATGCGGTTGTCGTCGTTGATGCCCTGGAACCCAGCCAACACGGCGATTTCACCATCCAGAATGCGTTCGCGCGCCTTGTCGCCGTCAATCGACATAATGCGGGCGTTGCCATAATTACCGTCTGTTTTCAGGGGCAACTGCCAGCCCTGCCATGAACGCGCCGTTAAACCATGTTGACGCAGCGCCAAAGCCATAAGGCCGGCTGTGATCTGTTCGCCGGTTGAGACAACAGCGTCATATTCACGCAGGTCATAATGGGGCGTGACCGAGCGGCAGAGGTTGATCAGGCCGTCCGTGGCCCCCGCCATCGCGGATACGACGACGGCCACTTTGTGCCCCCGCTGGACCTCGGCGGCGACCTTGGCTGCAGCATTCTTGATGCGGTCAACATCGCCAACGGATGTACCGCCAAATTTCATAACTAAAAGCGACATACTTATTAACCCATACGGCCCCCTCTGGGGACTTGTGAGACAGGGGATTAAGCGTTATTGATAGCGTTGTTATGCCCCATGACGCAAGCACCGATGCCGACAAAGAAATCAGCCAGTATTTCCAGCGATGAAATCGCCCGTTTTTCTGCCCAATCTGAGGATTGGTGGCTGGCGGACGGCGATTTTGCGCCTTTGCATAAATTGAACCCGGTGCGTCTTGCTTATGTGCGCGATCAGGCGGTTGAGCGATTAAAGATATCAAAGGCATCGCCATACAATATTTTTTCAGGCTTAAAGCTGCTGGATGTCGGATGCGGAGGTGGCTTGCTGGCTGAGCCCATGGCACGGCTGGGTGCCAAGGTAACGGGCATTGATGCGTCAGAAGCGGGCATAAAGGCTGCCCGTGCCCATGCGCGTCAGTCGGGGTTGGAAATCAGCTATCAGGCCACCAGTGTTGAAGAGGTTGCGGCCAAAGGGAAGCAATACGATGTCGTGACTGCCATGGAAATTGTCGAACATGTTGCCGACATGAACGCGTTTTCACGAGCATTGGCTGATTGTCTGCATCCGGGTGGGTTACTGGTTGCATCCACATTGAACAGGACGGCTAAAAGCTATGCAATGGGCATTGTCGCCGCTGAGTATATTCTGCGTTGGGTGCCGCGCGGCACGCACCAGTGGAAAAAATTTGTCCGTCCGTCTGAGCTGATGCGTGCGCTGGAACAACACGGGCTGCGTGTCGTAGATGCGACAGGTGTTGTCTATAACCCGCTGCATCAGACATTCAGCCTAGATCCGCGCGATCTGTCCGTAAATTATATGGTCGCCTTCGTCAAGGACTGACCGGCTTACGAGGCCAGCAGCGAATCCAGCTTTCCGGCGGCATCCAGCGCGTACAGATCATCACAACCGCCGATATGCTGGTTGTTGATGAAAATTTGCGGGATAGTGCGCTTGCCATTAGCGCGCGTCATCATCTCTTCCAGTTTGGCGGGATCAGCCTTTACATTCACTTCGGTAAACGCAGCGCCTTTTTTCTTCAGCAGCAATTTGGCGCGGTCGCAGTAGGGGCAGCTGGGGCCGGAATAGACGGTGATGTCAGCCATGGGGTATCTCCTTCAAGGTTTCGCGGCTATTTTGCGCCTGTTGACTGACGAAATCAAACCAGATTGCGCACGCGGGCCAGTGTGACAACATGCACAGTTGCAGCGCCCGCTGTGCGTAGGGTGTGCGCGCATTCATTAAGTGTGGCGCCTGTGGTCAGCACATCATCTATCAGTGTTATCGTCTTGCCCAGAATGGCTTGCCGGTGTGTAGCATGGACGCGAAAAGCGTCTTTGACATTCTTGGCGCGCTCGGTGCGGTTCATATGGCCTTGCTGTGGTGTGTGTCGGCTGCGGATCAGGCAGTCCGCCAGTAAGGGTTTATTCACCTGCGCGGCAATAATACGCGCCATCAGGGCAGCCTGATTATAGCGCCGATGAAACAGCCGCCAGCGATGCAGGGGTACGGGTACGATATAATCACTTTCCTGCAGCAGGGCTTGGCCGGCTTGTGCCATCCATTGCCCCATGGCCTGAGCCATGTAGGTTCTGTCGCCATGCTTGAAGCCCAGGATCATACCCTTGCTGGCATCATCATAAATCATGCTGGCGCGTGCGCGGGTATATTCCGGCGGGTTGGCTATGCAGTGTGCGCATTGCATATCATCCCCGACGGGTGCGTCGAAGGGCATGCCGCACGTCACGCAATAGGGCGGCGCTATAAAGTGCGTTTTACCCCAACAGGCGGGGCACAGGCTGTGAGCACGCTCAACGCGCGTGTCGCAAGAAAGGCATAGCGGCGGCAGGATAAAATCCATCATACCGCGCCTCAGGTCAGACCATAGACTTGTTGCTGTTGAGGTCATACTATGCCTGCCAACTGGTTCTTTTGATAATCTAGCGCATGTCCGACCACGCCCCAATAACTGTTTTCGATCGTGCCCTGCTGCGGCAAAGGCTGCGGCGTTGCTGGTCGAACAGGCGCAGGCACGATGTTTTGCAGCATGAAGCGGCGACTTTGTTGCACACCCGACTTACCGACGTGAAGCGTCCATTTCCCCACGTGCTGGATCTAAGTGGCGGCAACGATAAGCTATCCAGTATGATGACCGCGCCGGAACGTATGATTGTGTCCGCAGACCTTCTGGGCTGCGCCACAGGCATAGCGGCGGCGGTGGATGAAGAATGCCTGCCGTTTGCGGCGCAAAGCTTTGATCTGATCGTTGGCAACATGACCTTGCATCTGGTGAATGACTTGCCGGGTGCTTTAGTGCAGATCAGGCAAATACTGAAATCTGACGGCATGTTGCTGGCTGCCCTACTGGGCGGTGATAGTCTAGTGGAGCTTCGCGACTGTTTGATGGAAGCGGAAATGATGCTGATGGGCGGTGTCAGCCCGCGTGTTCATCCTGTCATTGACCTGCCTATGGCAAGCGGCCTGATGCAGCGGGCAGGCTTTGTCCTGCCTGTGGTGGATTCTGAATTCATTACGCTGGCTTACCCCGACATTTTTACCATGATGCGTGACCTGCGCGGGATGGGCGGGGCCAATTTGCACCATGAGCGCCTGCGACGGCCAACGCCACGCAAGGTGTTCCAGTTGGCCGAAAAATTGTACCGGGATCGTTACGTTCTGCCTGATGGTCAATTGCCGCTGACTTTCGAAATCATCTTTTTGCACGGATGGGCCTCTGCTTGAACGAATAGGCAAGCTGGCCATGCCAACTCTATAGGCTCATTGAGAAATGATGTTCTAGACTAAGAGAATGCTTTAGAGCCCACTGCCGATGTGGTTAACGGGATATTAGGCGTTACTAACCAATCTTGGAGCAGCTTTTCGTTACGGATATTTGCTATGGATTCACTGCTTACGTCGATACGCTCGCTCTGGGGTGCGGTTAAGGCCGCCGATGGTGACGGTGACGCCTCGCAAGCGGGGACGTGGCAGCCGCCGGTTGTGCAACCCGAAGTTGATACGACAGTTACCAAGGCACTGCTACGCAGCGAGCAAAGCTATCGCGCCATTTTTGAAAATGCCGGTATCGGCATTTGCGAAATTGCCATGGATGGGCAATGGCTGAATGCGAACCCGACAATGGCAAAAATGCTGGGTTTTGAAACGGTTGCTGCCTTATTGGCAGCACAGCCTGACAAAGCCGAAGGATTGTTCACGGACACGGCCGCCCACCGCGCCTGGTTGCAGGGCATGGGGCAGGGTGGCGTTACGACGCGCGAAGCAGAAGCGCGTACCAATGCAGGGCGGCCGTTGTGGCTGAGCATTAGCGGATATTTGGTTGCGGGCGAAGCCGGGTGTGGCCCGACGGTCGAATGCACGATGTTTGACATGACCGAACGACGCAAGGCGGAGATCGCGTTGTTGCAAGCCAAAGAACAGGCTGATTTTGCTAACCGCAGTAAATCGGAATTTCTTGCGAATATGAGCCATGAATTGCGTACGCCGTTGAACGCCATTATCGGTTTTGCCGAAATCATTAAAGGCGAAATGTTCGGCCCCGTCGGTCAGGCGCAATATGTCGAGTATGCCAGTGATATTTTTGACAGCGGTTCGTTGTTGCTGTCCTTGATTAATGACATTCTGGATATGTCGAAAATTGAATCCGGTAAGCGCGACCTTGCAGAAACCAATATGGACATCGACAATACGGTGCAGTCGGTGGTGCGCCTGGTCGCGGCGCGCGCGAAGATGAGCAAGCAGCATCTGAACGTTCGTGTCGCGCGTGATATGCCCGCTTTGCGTGGCGAAGAACGCGCGATCAAGCAGGTGCTGACCAACCTTTTGACGAATGCCATCAAATTTACGCCTGAAGGCGGTGATGTGACCCTTGAAGCCTATATGGATGACAAAAACCGCATTGTTATCCGCGTGACGGATACGGGTATTGGCATTGCGCCTGAAGATATTCCGGTGGCGCTGGCGCCATTTGGCCAGATTGAAAGTGCCCTCAGCCGTACGCATCAGGGAACGGGGCTTGGCTTGCCTCTGACCAAGGCGCTCGTGGAACTACATGACGGTATTTTCGACCTGCAAAGCAAGGTCAGCGTGGGGACCAGCGTGACGTTGACTTTCCCGGTTGAGCGGGTGGTGAGGAAGGTTTGATCGAGGTGAGTATGAATAAGTCAGATAATAAAGACTACGCGCTGGAAGGTTTGCGCGGCATGGCGGCGCTGGTGGTTGTGATCTATCACGCGTTGTTGGGGTTCTGGCCATTTCACAGCGGGATTTTCCCTCAGTATGATGCGACAAGTTGGCAAGGATATCCGTTTTTCGTTTTCATGAATGGTGGTGCAGCCGTTGCGCTTTTCTTTGTTTTATCCGGGTATGTGCTGGTACGTAAATATCTGCTTACCGGTGACGTACAGACAATCGTGCGCGGCGTAGTGAAAAGGTATCCCCGCCTAATGGGACCTATTTTTATAGCCATTATGTTTTCCTATCTGCTGTTCGTCTTTCATTTATATTCATATGAAGACGCAGCTGTTCAATCGCAATCACCATGGCTGTATACATTCGGGAATGCCTATCGAACTCCCTTTAAACCGTCATTCTGGACGGCAGTGGCGCAGGGGCTATTTTTAAACCTGACAAGGGGCGATGGTTCGTATGACAGCAGTCTGTGGACCATGCGGATTGAGCTGATAGGGAGTTTGATAGCCTACGGTATGGCGATACTGGTGTATAATGCGCGCCGCCTGTCATCAACGCATGTTTTTTCTATTATTCTGCTGGTCGTCATCGTTGTTCTTTGTCATTTCTCAATACCGTATTTGGTGGCTTTTCCGCTAGGGGTAGTGTTGGCCTCCATCTTACCTGCCAACAAGAAAACAAGTTGCGGAGTTTTTATTGCCGCTACTGTCGGCGCATTATATTTGTTGGGCTATTCGGGTAGTTCTGCCGGTGCTTATCTACCTTTCACTATATTGGATGACTATAACCACCTCTATACGACGTATCCCAATATTATTGGCGCCATCATCCTGATATATCTGTGCGAAACATATGCCCCCATGCGTGACTTTATGTCGGATGGCATATTCCGCTTTCTGGGACGGTATTCGTTCCCCGTGTATCTAGTGCAGACCCCCGTCATATGCTCTGTAGGGGCGGCCTTGTATCTGCACTATGGCACGCTGTGCGCGGTGTTTGGCTCAATCGTGGCAAGCTATGTCATCGCGATGCCGCTGGTGTGGTTCAATGACTGGTGGTTGTGCGTCATCAACAAAGGTGCGGCACGCCTTTGCCCGGCGCCTCAAGTATAGCTCGCACCGACAATGCCCAGCTTGATAAGCCAGCCGAGCGTGCGCCACAACTGTGGCCGGTCATATTGCGGCATGGCGGCGAGCAATGACCCGATCGTCAACGGCCCATGGGCCGAGACATAGCTGATCAGCTTTGTGGCTTCGTCCGGCGGGATCATCATATCCATGCCGAATACATTGATTTCATGCGACCACAGACGTTTGATGGTTGCCGCATCGACAATAACGCGGACGATATCCGTTTCCTTAAACGGCTGTGTCGGATAGGCCGCATACATGGTGTAGGGGTCGGGGGCCTGCGGTGGAATGGCAGGCCACACGGCACGCGGGCGACTGGCCATATCGGCCCGACGTTTCATTGCCATTTCGTGCCAGAAGGCTTCATAGGCCGGAATGATGTGCTTCCAATCATAAGTGGCACGAGCGCGGGCGCGGGCTTTCTCGGCCATGCTTGCGCGCAGGTTTTTGTCACGTATCAACTGCGCAATGCACTGCGCGGCGGCTTCCTGATCGATGGAAACAGACAGGGCGGTCTTCGCCAGATAGCCGCCATATTGGTCAATGCCGGTTAACAGCAAGTCAGCCAGTGCGCCGCCCGTTCCCGGCGGGGGTTGGCGTGTGGGTACCAGAAAGCCGTCAACGCCGTGATGTACGCTGTCACGATAACCGTCCCAATCACTGATAACACGCGGCAGGCCGGCGGCCATCGCTTCAATCGGCGTCAGGCCAAAACTTTCCTGCATATTGTCGATGAGTGACAGGAAAATGTCGCCCGCCGCCCATACGCCATCGGGAAAGCGTTCGTCCAGATTGGGGATAAAGGTCACCTTGGCTTTACGGCAAATATCGGCGGCCAGATTTTTAAAGTGAGGTTCATCCACTTCCATGGCGAAATAGCCATTCATCAGCAAATGCACATTGGCGCCGGTCAGTTCAGCCGCACGCTCTGCCGCCTGAAACATGGGCAGAGGGTGTGCCTTGATCGCATGGCTCAGGCGACCCACCCATAACAGGACGATATCGTCTTCACCAATGCCCAGCTTGGCGCGATAATCCTTGCGTTTTTCAGGCGTCACTTTGGACTCGAACTTGGCGATATCGGTGCCGAGTGGAATGATAGGCAACTGTATCGGGCATTGATAATCGCACTTAAACCGCCGCCGGATATAATCGCTATAGATATCAAGGAATGAACGGATAGACGCCTGTACTGCCCGTGAAGGTGCAACGATGGCATCGGTGGGCTCGGTTGGGGCCAGACAATATTGCTCCAGCAACGCACCGGTTTCCAGGCCGCTGATGGCATGCGCGAGACCGCAGAAATTGTATCCGGGCCCCGGAACGGACTCACGTCGCCACAGGATTTGCTGCGCCGATGGGTCAGCGCGAAACACGGTTGTTATGTGTTGATAATTCTGTTGCACAAAGCGGCGGTCAAAGGCGGCCAACCGGTCTTGGGGCAGGCCGACTTCTTCGGCCAGTTTCTGAACATTGCCCCATGCATTGACGTCATCGATCAGGAAATAGATCTTTTCCTGTGATCCGTAGCGAAAAAACGCCTTGATCCAGTTAAAAATGGCGACCTGCAGGCCAAAGACCTTCTGGACCGTTTCCGGGTTTTTGCCAATGTCGTAGTCGATTGCAACAGTCATGGAAAATCGCGCCTTTCACGTGAATCAGATATACCGTAGTCGCGCCCGAATGGCTAGGATGTCTGTATGGAATGGATTGATGAAGCCCTTGTTTTGTCTGCACGCCCGCATGGTGAAAACGCCGCGGTTGTGACTTTGCTGACGGCTACGCATGGACGGCATGCGGGGCTGGTGTCCGGCGGACAGGGTGTGCGTGCGCAGCCATTGTTGCAGCCTGGCAATGTTGTGCAGGCCAAATGGCGCGCGCGTTTGTCGGAACATCTGGGGCACTATACGCTCGACCTCATGGCTAACCATACGGCGCGCTGGTTTGATGTGCCGGAGGTGTTGTCAGTTATCGCCAGTGCTTGTGCGGTGACGGAGGCCAGCCTGCCCGAACGCCAGCCGATGCCCGGTATTTTTGCGGGGTTGCAGGCATTGTTTCAACTGACGGACCCCGACCTATGGGGCGTTGCCTATGTGAAATGGGAAATGGAGATTTTACGGGCGCTCGGTTACGGTCTTGATATCAGCAAATGCTGTGTAACAGGCGAAACTGAAAATCTGGCCTATGTCAGCCCGCGCAGTGGTCGCGCGGTCTCCCTCGAGGCGGGCCGCAGCTATCATGACCGCCTGTTTCCGATCCCGTCCTTTTTGCTGGGCTCGGCCCTATGGGATGCTGATGCAGTGCGTCAGGGGCTGGAGATGACAGGGCATTTCCTCTCTCGCCACGTCTTTGCCCATCCGCATAGCCGGTTATTGATCGCGACGCCGGGTGATTTGCCGCGAGCGCGGCAGAGGCTGGCCGAATATTACCACGCTGCGACGCGGGCTGTAGCCGAAGTGGCTATGGCGTAAGTGCCTATAAAGGCCAGTAAATTAAGTAAAAAATACCCATGCACCGCCTGAAATCTTTGCTATAAAGAGGCGGGAGGTTGGCGGCGGGCGAATCCCGTGCCAACCCGGTCAGGTCCGAAAGGAAGCAGCCGTAACACGTTTCGATCCGGGTCGCCGTTCAATCTCCCACCCCATATATAGACCTATCATGTTTGAGGCATTCATGGCCGCGCATACCATCCCCGAAAAAAGACTAAAGACCGGGTTTGCATTGCCGGTTTTGGGACTTGGTACATGGATGATGGGGGGCGATCACGCGCATGACCCCAACGCCAATATGGCGGCAGAAGTGAAGGCGCTACAACAAGGTATCGAGCTTGGGTTTCGGCACATAGATACGGCTGAGGTTTACGCGGCAGGATTTTCCGAAACAATCGTCGCGGACGCCATTCGTCCCTATCGTCGTGAGGATTTGGTGCTGGCCAGCAAGGTGGGGCCCAAAAATCATAACTACGACGCGCTGCTGTCCTCACTGAAAGCAAGTCTGGAGCGCCTCAAGACACCCTATCTGGACATTTACTACCTGCATGCACCTAATCTGGATGTGCCGCTGCAGGAAACGGCGCGTGCGCTGAATGTTGCCGTTGCCGATGGACTGATTAAGCACATTGCTGTCAGCAATTTTCATCCCGACCGCATTGATCGGCTGCGGGAGTATTTGCAAACCCCGATTGTCGCTAATCAGGTGCACTATAACCTTGCATTCCGGGAGCCGGAAACTGTGGGCATGCTGAAGCATGCTCAGGAACGTGATTATTTTATCGTTGCGTGGCGACCTATACGCTTCGCAAACCGCAAGGCTGTCCCCGGTACTGGGTTAAAGAATGCGTGGGAACCCGGCGCGTACCCTGTGCTGGATCAGGTCGCTGCCGAAACCGGCAAAAGCAATATTCAGGTGGCGCTGAACTGGCTGTTCGCACAACCCCAGACTGTCGCCCTTGTGAAATCGTCCAAGGCTGACCATCTGGCGGAAATATGCGGCGCCTGCGGCTGGCAGTTAACAGAAGCGCAAAGGCGAACGTTGTCACGCGACTTTCTGCCGCAATACGAAACCTCCGATACAATACCGTTGGTATGAGAGATAAAAATGGCCGAACTTTTTGCATCCCCAGAAATATCAACTGACGAAAATCAGGGTGGCTTTTGGGCCGATATGGCGCCTGTACAGAACAAGGGGCCGGCCTATCGTGTTTTGGCACGTAAATACCGCCCGGTGACGTTTGAGCAGGTGATCGGTCAGGAAGCGATGGTGAAAACCCTCACCAACGCTATTGAGGCTGGGCGTCTGCCGCACGCGTGGATGCTGACAGGGGTGCGCGGCATCGGCAAGACGACAACGGCGCGTATCATTGCGCGCGCATTGAACTGCACCGGGACGGATGGCAAGGGTGGGCCGACCATTCATCCCTGTGGCCAATGCGATTCATGTAAATCGATTGCCGAAGATCGCCATGTCGATGTTTTGGAAATGGACGCCGCGTCGCGCACATCCGTTGACGATATTCGCGATATTATCGACGGCGTGCGTTACGGCCCCGTATCGGCGCGTTATAAAATCTACATTCTCGACGAAGTGCATATGTTGTCAAAGAACGCGTTCAACGCGCTTTTGAAAACGTTGGAAGAACCGCCGCCGCACACAAAATTTATCTTTGCCACAACGGAAATCCGCAAGGTTCCGGTGACCGTGCTGTCGCGTTGCCAACGCTTTGATCTGCGTCGTATCGAAAGCGAACGTCTGGCGCAGTTCTTTATGGAAGTGGCCGGTTGGGAAAAAGTCACGGCAGAACAGGAAGCGATTAAGCTGATCGCGCAGGCAGCGGACGGTTCCGCCCGCGATGGGCTGAGCTTGCTGGATCAGGCCATTGCGCGCGGTAACGGCACGATCACCACCGCCGATGTGAAAGACATGCTGGGGCTTGCCGACCGTGGGCACAGCATTGCCTTGTGTCGTCATTTATTGCGCGGACAGGTTAGTGACGCGCTGGAAATTTTTCACGGGATGCAGCAGGCGGGCTCTGACCCTGTGCAAGTCTTGCAGGATATGTGCGACCTTGTGCATTTGTTGACGCGCGGACAGGTTATTCAGGATTTTGCGCAATCGGCTGCCCTGCCTGAATATGACAGGCAGTTGCTGGTTGATGCGTCGGACGTCAAGGTGCCCGCACTGACTCGCGCGTGGCAGATATTATTGAAGGGTATCGGCGAAGTGCAACTGGCCCCACATCCGGCTCAGGCTGCCGAAATGGTGTTGATCCGCCTTGCCTATGCGGCGGATTTGCCGTTGCCTGCAGACTTGATTAAGCAGGTGCGTGATGCTGCGGCCTCTGGCGCGTTTGCGGGTGCGGTACCTGCCGGTGGTGGTTCTGGCGGCATACCGCGTGCGCGGGCTGCATTGGGCGGCGGCGAAGTTGTGCAAGCTGTTGCGCGTCAGGTCATTGCTGAGGCGCCAGTTTCACAGAATGTGCCGGCCAGTTATAAGGATCTGGTCACCTTGTTCGACACGCACCGCGAAGCGGCATTGCATGCGCAGCTTTATAACAACGCGCAGTTGATACGCTACGCACCCGGCATATTGGAAATAAAGGTTGGCGCAGATGCGCCTGCGAACTTTATCAGCCGTGTCAGCCAATGCCTGTCGCAATGGACGGGGCGGCAATGGATGGTAACGTTGTCAGACCGCGCAGGCGAAACCAGTTTGCGCGATCAGCAAATGCAGACTGAAAAGAAACGAACCGACCACGCTCTGTCACATCCCTTGGCGCAAGCGGTCTTGCTGAATTTCCCGACGGCCAAGCTGATTTCTCTGCGTGAGCAGGCGCAGTCACCAACACCGGTTGCGGATACGGACATTGGTGCAGAGGTGGCGACTGATGGCGAGAGCGGCGGCGATTGGCTGGATAGCTGAGGTGCGACTAGCGCACTTATTTCGCGAACATGGCGAAGGGCAGTTTGATCAAGCTTGCCGGTGCCGAATACCACAGGCCATGAGCGATACCGACAAGCGGCGACATAACTAACTGCCCATCCGCATACTTTGTTGCCGCTTTCAACGTCCCAAGATGTCCGGTTGGCATACCCCAGCGCTTGAAGCTTTTGATCGCATGCCAGCCATTGACCATGGCGCAGGTGGTGATCGCGGCCAACGCTATGGCTGCAACAATACCGACAGGTGATAGTAAAGAGGCGGCGGCTATAGAAAAGAGTTTGTATCCGACAACGCCGTTGACGATGGTCGACGTAACGTTTTGTGTCAGCATGTAACTGATAGATGCGATGCGATACTTGCCGACATAGTGGCCGGAGTTCAACCATCGCCCATTGGTTATCTGGCATTCCTGCGCAAACCGTGATGGCTTGCTGGATACCTTGTCCCAATTATCGTTCGCTGCAATCATAACAAAACACAACCAAAATACTGATCCTGTAATGCACGCACTATAGGAAGCGGATGCAGGGACTGTCTAATAGTTTCATGGTTGGTTAACTGGCATCCGCAATCAGGCTGGCTGCGGCGTTGCGTGCCGCATCGGTTATTTGTGCACCTGCTAACATGCGGGCGATCTCTTCCTGACGTTCGTTTTGGTCCAATGTATCAACGGTTGTCAGGGTTTTGCCCTTGGTAAGAGTTTTTGACACGCGCATATGCGTGGCGCCGCGCGCGGCCACCTGCGGGCTGTGTGTGACAACAAGGATTTGTTTTGTTTCAGCCAGACGTGCCAGCCGTTCACCGACAGCAGAAGCCGTAGAGCCGCCGATGCCGGCATCGACTTCGTCGAACACCAAAGTGCCGATCACATCATTGGCAGACAGAACAACCTTGAGTGCCAGCATAAATCGTGACAACTCGCCACCAGACGCCACCTTATGTAATGGACCAAAGGGTGCGCCGGGATTTGTGGCAGCCAGAAATGTGGCGCGCTCCATGCCTTCTGCGGACCATTGATCTTCGGGCAGGGGGGGCAGTTCCATGGTGATGCGCGCGCGGTCCAGTTTTAAGGGCGGTAGTTCTGCCGCTATGGCTTTCTCCAGTTTAGGGACAGCCTTGCGCCGTGCATCCCCCAGTTTTTGTGCCAGCGTGATGTAGGCTTCACGCTTGGCTTTGGTTTGTGTCGCAAGTTTCGCGATGGTATCACCTTTATCGCTGAGGAGGGCGATCTTGGCGGATAATTGTTCACAAAGCGCGGGAAGGTCATCAACCGGCACGCCGTGTTTACGCGCCATGGCACGCAGGGCAAACAGGCGTTCTTCAATGCGTTGCAGTGCATCCGGTCGGGCGTCCAATGACGCCATAAAATGATCCAGCATGCGTGCTGCTTCGGCGGTTTCATCGGCGGCGCGGTCAATGGCTGCCAGAATTTCATTCAAACCTTGAGCCTTATCTGTCAGGCGCGCAATGGCTTTGCCCGCCTGTGACAAAGCAACACTCGCGCCACGGTCGTTATTCAGTGCTTGCTGTGCCGACAGCAGGGCTTCGGTTATTTTTTCGCGGTTCTGAAGCTGTGATCGTTGATCGGCTAACTTATCGGCCTCGCCTGCTTCAGGGGCCAGGTCAGTCAGCTCATTGACGGCGGCGGACAGAAAATCCTGTTCGGCCCGGGCGCGTTCCAGATTTTGCTGCTGCTCTTGCCATGCCGCTTCGGCTGCTTTCCATTCATGATAGGTGTCAGAAAGTTTCTTTACCTGCGCATCCAGTCCGGCAAAGTTGTCGAGGAGGCCGCGATGCGTTGCTGGGTTCAATAGGCCATGCGTATCGAACTGACCGTGGATTTCCAGCAGGTAACCACCGATTTGCTTGAGCAGGGCAATGCCCACGGGTTGGTCGTTGATGAAGGCGCGGCTTTTGCCGTCGCGCCCTACAACGCGGCGCAGGATAAGGGGCGTCTCCAATGACAAACCGTGCTCATCGGCGACAGTATCCAGTAATTTTAGTAAAGCCGGATTTTCTATCTCAAAAACAGCGCTTACATTGGCCTGATCGGCGCCTGCGCGGATCAGGGCTGCATCGCTGCGTCCACCGAGTGCCAACCCAAGCGCATCCAGCAGGATCGACTTGCCCGCGCCCGTTTCGCCGGTAAAGACGTTCAGCCCCTCGGTCAAAGTAAGGTTCAGTTTGTCGATCAGCACCACATCATGGATGACGAGGCGGGACAGCATGGGTCAGAACACCTGATGCCAGATATGCCCGATCCAGGATTCATCATCCGGCGCTTCAGGCGTTAAATTGTTCTGAACCAGCAGGTCATAGGCATGGCCATACCACTCACTGCCAGGGAAGTTGTAACCCAGGACGGCGGCGGTGGCCTTCGCTTCCTTGGTTATGCCCAGCGCAAGGTAAGATTCGACCAACCGTTCCAGTGCCTCTGGTACGTGGCTGGTTGTCTGGTATTTCTCTACGACTTCGCGGAAGCGGCCGATGGCTGAGATATACAGCTTCTGGCTTAGATACCAGCGACCAACCGACATTTCATGCCCGGCCATGTGGTCCTTGATTAAACCGACTTTTAAAACCGCGTCCTTGGCATAGCTGCTGTCCGGGAAGCGGCTGATGACTTCCTGCATGCCCTTCAGTGCATCATGGGCAAAGCCTTGGTCGCGCTCGACGTCTGCGATCCGTTCATAGTTGCACAGAGCCCGCAGGTAATAGGCGTAGGCTGCGTCCGCGTTACCGGGATGCAGATCGATGAACTGGTTCAGGGCGGTAACGGCCTCGTCGTAATCTGTATTCTGATAATAGGAAAACGCTTCCATAACCTGCGCCTTTGTCGCCCATTGTGAGTAGGGATGCTGGCGTTCGACTTCGGCAAATTGTTTGGCAGCCTCGGTATATTCACCTTTGTCCAAAGTATCGGCGGCCTTGTTATAAAGCGACTCGACCACTTCGTCGGGCGGTAATTCATCCTTGTCCTTATCGCCGGCGCAGGCGGCCAGACAGGCGGCCAAGGCGCAGGCAAGAGTCAGGCGAAGCATGTGCGGACGAAGATTTGCAGGCATGGAGAATCAACCGTTCCAAAAAGACGTCTGCTTTTATAGCACAGGGGGGTAGGAACGGAACCGTCGCGTTTTGCTGGAAAATAGGGACTATTTTACGATTGCAAACCGGGGGTGGAATAGGCATAGTCTCTTCTCGTTTGAGCTAAAGCAAACGGCTCCCAGACATAGTAGAGGATCATGACCGGATCACCATCGGAACCGCGCGACCGTATGCGCGCGCCACAGCCTCGCCCTGCACATGCCACAGGGGTTCTTGTTCTTTCAGATGGATCGGTATTTTGGGGAAAAGGTATAGGGGCCGAGGGCATCACGGTGGGGGAGCTTTGCTTTAACACCTCCATGACCGGCTATCAGGAAATTACGACCGACCCCAGTTATGCAGGGCAGATTATCACCTTCACTTTCCCGCATATCGGTAATGTTGGCATCAACATGCAGGATATTGAGACGGTAAAACCGTCCGTGCGCGGCGTGGTATTGCGTGAAGACATTACGTCACCTGCTAATTGGCGGGCGGCTGGTCATCTGGAAGATTGGCTGGATCGCAATGGGCTGGTTGGTCTGTCGGGCGTGGATACGCGCGCGCTGACGATCCGTATCCGCGATGGTGGCGCGCCGAATGCGGTTATTTGCCATAGTAAGGGTGATATCGACGTTGATGCGCTTATTAAGCAGGCGCGCGCCTGGCCCGGTCTGGAGGGCATGGATCTGGCCAAGGAAGTGACCTGTGCAGAATCCTATGAATGGCGTGAAAATGTCTGGAAATGGTTTCCGGAGCGCAAGGCCGCGCACATGCGCGCCCCCAATAACTTGCGCCACCATGTTGTTGCCGTTGATTATGGCGCAAAGCAAAATATCCTGCGCTGCCTGGTTAACGCTGGCTGTCGTGTGACTGTTGTGCCTGCCACGATAACGGTGGATGAATTGCTGGGGTTAAAGCCGGATGGCGTTTTCCTGTCAAATGGTCCAGGTGATCCTGCCGCGACAGGCATCTATGCGGTGCCCACGATCAAGGCGGTTCTGGAAAAGAAAATCCCTCTATTTGGTATTTGTCTTGGACATCAGATACTGGCGCTCGCGCTTGGCGGAAAAACCACGAAGATGCCGCGCGGGCATCGCGGCGCCAATCACCCGGTAAAGGATCTACAAACCGGCAAGGTTGAAATTACCAGCCAAAACCACGGCTTCTGTGTGTTACCTGAAAGCCTGCCATCTACGGCAGAAGTCACTCATGTCAGCCTGTTCGACGGCAGCAACGAAGGTCTGCGCCTGAAAGACAGCCCGGTCTTTTCGGTGCAGTATCACCCCGAGGCCTCGCCCGGACCGCATGACAGCCATTACCTATTCAAACGCTTCGTCGATATGATCGAAGCGCATAAAAGCGCAAGAAAGGCAGCCTGATGCCCAAACGTACTGATATTAAATCCGTCTGCATCATTGGCGCAGGCCCGATCATCATCGGACAGGCTTGCGAGTTTGACTATTCAGGTGTGCAGGCCTGTAAGGCGCTGCGCGAAGAAGGGTATCGCGTTATCCTCATCAACTCTAATCCGGCGACGATCATGACTGACCCGGAATTGGCTGATGCAACCTATGTCGAGCCGATAACGCCAGACATGGTCGCCAAGGTTCTGGAACATGAACGACCGGACGCATTATTGCCGACCATGGGCGGCCAGACGGCATTGAATACAGCGCTGGCACTGGCGAAAAACGGCACGCTTGAACGCTTGGGAATTGAGCTGATCGGCGCCAATCAGGAAGCGATTGAAAAGGCCGAAGATCGCTTCAAGTTCCGTGAAGCGATGACCAAAATCGGCCTGTCCTGTCCCAAAAGCCATGTGGTCAAGAGCATGGAAGAGGCGCAGGCGGCATTGGAAGAAGTCGGTTTGCCTGCCATCATTCGTCCCAGCTTTACGCTCGGTGGTACGGGCGGCGGTGTTGCGTATAACAAAGATACGTTCAGAGAAATCGTTGCAGGCGGTATTGCCGCCAGCCCGGTGAACGAAGTATTGATTGAAGAATCCGTTCTTGGTTGGAAAGAATATGAAATGGAAGTCGTTCGTGACCGGAACGACAACTGTATTATCATCTGTTCCATTGAAAATGTGGACCCTATGGGCGTCCATACGGGTGACAGTATCACGGTGGCGCCTGCACTGACGCTGACCGATAAAGAATATCAGATTATGCGTGACGCTTCGATTGCGGTATTGCGCGAAATCGGTGTTGATACCGGTGGTTCGAATGTTCAGTTTGGCGTCAGCCCCACCGATGGCCGCATGGTCGTGATCGAAATGAACCCGCGCGTCAGCCGGTCTTCGGCGCTAGCAAGCAAGGCGACAGGTTTTCCCATTGCAAAAATCGCGGCCAAGCTTGCTGTTGGATATACGCTGGATGAACTGAAGAACGATATTACGCGCGTCACGCCTGCGTCGTTTGAGCCGACCATCGATTATGTCGTCACAAAAATCCCGCGCTTTGCGTTTGAAAAATTCCCGGGCACAGAGCCAACCTTGACCACTGCCATGAAGTCGGTTGGTGAAGTGATGGCAATTGGTCGCAACTGGCAGGAATCCGTGCAAAAGGCCTTGCGCGGTCTTGAAGTCGGACTGTCAGGTTTTGATGAGCTTCGTTCGTTGAAAGATGCGGATGTGAATACTGTGCTCAGCATGTTGTCGCAACCGACGCCGGAACGCATTCTGGCTGTGGCCGAAGCATTGCGCCGCGGTTTGTCGGTTGAGCAAATCCATGCAGCTTGCAAATTCGATATCTGGTTCTTGGATCAGATCGCCACGATTGTTGCCACGGAAGAGAAGGTGCGTGAGCAGGGGCTACCGCAGGATGCCGAAGGCTTACAGGCGCTCAAACATATGGGGTTCAGCGATGCGCGCCTGGCCAGGCTGGCCAATATTCGCACATCTGATGTGGAAGCCTTGCGGGCAAAGCATAATCTCGCTCCCGTGTTCAAGCGTATTGATACCTGCGCGGCGGAATTTGCTTCGACCACGCCGTATCTGTATTCCACCTATGAAGGGGATGGGCTGCACACACCTGCGTGTGAAGCGCAGCCGAGTGACAAAAAGAAGGTTGTCATACTGGGTGGCGGGCCGAACCGCATCGGGCAGGGGATCGAATTCGACTATTGCTGCGTGCATGCGGTGATGGCGCTCCGTGCCGCCGGTTATGAAACCGTTATGGTCAACTGCAATCCGGAAACCGTATCGACGGATTATGATACGGCTGATCGTCTCTACTTCGAACCGCTGACGGACGAAGATGTCATTGCCATCGTGCGTAAGGAACAAAGCAACGGCACGTTGCTGGGCGTTATTGTACAATTTGGTGGGCAAACGCCGCTGAGGCTTGCGCACGCGCTACAGGATGCGGGTATTCCCATTCTTGGTACGACGCCTGATGCCATCGATCTGGCCGAAGATCGCGAACGTTTTCAGGTCTTGCTGCAAAAACTGGCGTTGAAGCAACCGCCGAATGGACTTGCTCGCAACGTTGCCGAAGCGGAAGCAGTCGCTCAATCTATTGGTTACCCCGTCGTTGTGCGTCCTTCTTATGTTCTGGGTGGGCGGGCCATGGAAATCGTCTACGACGTGGAGGCCTTGCGCCGCTATGTGCAGAAAGCGGTTTATGTATCCGGTACCAACCCGGTGTTGATCGACCATTATCTGCAGGACGCGATCGAGGTTGATGTTGATGTCGTTGCCGATGCAGACAGCGTCTATGTCGCCGGAGTGATGGAACATATCGAGGAGGCGGGCATTCATTCGGGCGACAGCTCATGCGCCCTGCCGCCTTATTCGCTGCCTGCGCCGATTGTCAGTGAAATCAGCAAACAGGCTGAGCAACTAGCGCGCGCCATTGGCGTTGTTGGCCTTATGAATGTTCAATTCGCGGTCAAAGACGGCACGATTTACATTCTGGAAGTCAACCCGCGCGCCAGCCGCACAGTACCGTTTGTGGCCAAAGCAACAGGGCAACCGATTGCCAAGATTGCGGCACGCATTATGGCGGGTGAAAAGCTGTCCAGCTTTAATCTGAATACCGTTTTGCCATCACATCTGTCTGTGAAGTCTCCCGTGTTTCCGTTCAATCGCTTTCCTGGCGTGGATGTTATTCTGGGGCCGGAAATGCGCTCAACCGGCGAAGTCATGGGTATGGACCGCAACTTTGCACGCGCCTATGCCAAGGCTCAATTGGGTGCGGGCGTGCGCCTGCCGTCACAGGGTACGTGCTTCATTTCGGTAAAGGATAAAGATAAATCTGCGGTTATCCTGATGGCTTGGCAGCTTATCAATCTGGGCTTTGACATCATTGCGACCGCTGGTACTGCATCCGCGCTGCAGGAAGCTGGTGTACCCGTCCGCCGCGTTAACAAAGTCCATGAGGGGCAACCGCATATCGGTGACGCGATCATTAACGGTGACGTTCAGATGATCATTAACACCACCGCTTCAGGCCCCGCGATGCTGAAGGATAAATTCAGTATCCGTCGTGTAGCCTTGGCACGGGGTGTTGCCCAATATACGACAATTCCGGGCGCCCGGGCCGCGATAGAAGCCATTGCGGCGATGCAATCCGGCAGTCTTGAAGTTCAGTCGCTGCAGCGCTATCTTAAGGCATCCTGAATACAAGGCCTGTGTCGGCCCCCTAACGGGTGTCGCAACAGGCTGCTTTTGTAGGTGAGGCATGCAAGAGATCGAAGCTGGCCTATACCGGCATTACAAAGGGAAGAATTACTGGGTGTTCGAAGTCGCGACGCATTCCGAAACGCGCGAACGTCTGGTGGTTTATCGGGCCCTTTATGATGACCATGGTTTGTATATACGGCCGCTCAAGATGTTTTGCGAAGACGTTGTAATTGACGGGCAGACAATGCCCCGTTTTAGAAAGGTTTCCGAGGGCTGAGCCATGAGTGACAAAATTCCGATGACCAAGCTGGGCTTTGACAAGCTCGAAGAAGAACTAAAGAACCTGAAGGGTGTTGAACGCCCCGCCGTCGTGAAGGCAATTGCCGAAGCGCGCGAACATGGCGACTTGTCCGAAAACGCGGAATATCACGCAGCCCGTGAACGTCAGAGCTTTATCGAAGGCCGTATTGAAGAGCTGGAATATAAAATCAGCCACGCGGACGTGATTGACGTGTCGAAACTGACTGGCAAAACCGTAAAATTCGGCGCGACTGTGACGGTTATTGACGCCGACACGGACGAAGAAGTCATTTATCAAATCGTGGGTGAAGACGAAGCCGACATCAAGGCCGGCCTGCTTTCCGTCACTGCACCGTTGGCGCGCGCTCTTATCGGTAAAGGCGTGGATGACACGGTTGAGGTCAACACACCGAAGGGTGCCAAATCGTACGACATTACGCGCGTTGCGTTCGTATAATGTCTGTGTCTAGCGGGCTTGTGCGGCGGGCTTTTCCATAAGCCTGCCCATAACTTCTTTCGCCAACAGAGCTGCATCGCTGTTCAGCCCGACCTGACGCAGGGCTGTGATAACGGCAACCCAGGCATAGACTGGCGGTTCGCTGGCGTTCGGGTTGCTGCTGTTTGACTTTGCAAACGGACTGACCACAGACAAGGCCGCTAAAACCGTTTCACCGCGACGGCCTGCGGCGGCAGCGCGCTGCAGGCGGCTGAGGCTATAAGCGCTGGGGTAGGCGCGCTTATCAAGTTCTGGCGGCGTAAAGCATTTAACCCAGGCGTCGTCCGGGATTGTGAAGCCAGCCGCTTCGACAATTTGCAGGATGTTTTGAATACTTAATTTCAGATCACGCAGATCCGTACGACCATCATCTGGCGGGATCAGCATATGATCTTCCCACTCGGCCAGATGGCGGTTGAAATCAGCCTCTGACTCAAAACCGGATATGGCGATAACCGGCCACAGATTACGCAAAGCATCAGCGACAGCGGGAATGCCAATACCGGCAATGCGCGCCTGCTTCAGCCATGCAAGGGCAAAGTCCGGTTTGCCGCCAAAAATCTGCACTTCGGCCATATTACCGGCCAGCGCGTTGTAGTCTGCGCTGGGCGCAAGGTCGCTGAGGGTGTCTGCGATCATTCCAGAGAAAGCCCCGTTACGGGTTGCCGCGTCTTGTGCATCCAGCAACTCGGCAGCTTTGGCGATCCGTTCCTTGGGATCTTTGACTTGCAGGTAGGCCTGAAACAGGATGGCGCGCGATCTTATGTCGCGGTCGCGTGTAGACAGGGTCGTTTGCGGATCATCCTGTATTGTGGCGGCGGTTTGATAGGCGGCTTTTAACGTGTCAGCCGTGGCCAGGCCGTGACGCGCCATTTGCTCGGCCATACTTGTAAGGGAATAGGGGCTGCTGGCTTTCGTCTGCATCAATTCCGAGAAAAGGGCAGGCTCCGAGCGGGCATAGACCTCATCACGCAGGGGCAGTTCGGTCATGCGGATCAATGCCAATGTTGTGGCCTTAAGCGGCGTCAGTTGGCGTGGCAACTGCTTGCCGCCGCCAATGATATTTTTCTCGATAATTGAGGCAAAGGTGTCGTCCTTATCGCCCTGTGCGCGCAGCAAATCAACAGCAACTTGGGCGGCCTTGGTATCTTTGGCGCGCAACTGGCATATGGCTAGTGGCTTCTGCCATTCAAGGCTGCTGCGTGATTTCATGATATCAGACAGACGGGCGCAGACATCGTCAGCAATTGATGGCGTGACCAGCCCGGCCTCGGCAATCTGGCTGTAGGTGATCTCATCAAACTGATCGGCCTTGGCGAGCTGCGTCAGCTTCCACGCCTCACCAGCGTATCCCAAAGAAACCAAAGCTTCTGCGCGGGCGGCCGTTAGCGTCAGGCTTTTGTTATCTTCGCCTTCGGGTGCCGTCGCGGTTGTCAGCAACAGGCGGCGCGCTAGGCTGTTCAAGGTCGGGGAAGGGGTGGGCAAATTAATTGCAGGTAACAGCGTGGTGACAAAGCTGCGTGATGTGCCTTTCCACATCGTCGCGCCAAGGCCTTCCTTGCCGTTATCCAGTAGGCCGATTGAGTCCGGTTTGACTTCAGACAAAGCCGTAGTCGTGACAGGTTGCCCCAAATCGACCGCAGGGCTGGCAGTGGCCGTTGATTTCGCAGTAGCCGGTGCGGCTGTTCCTATACCCGTAGATTCTGTCGTCGCTGGTGTCGTGGAAACTACCGGTGCTGGCATGAGGGCTAGCGGTGGCGCCTTGGCCGGATCTTGTGCAACAGGTGCCTGTGCATCGATCATGAAGCTGGCGGCTCTGTCGTTTGACTGAGCGAGCGCCGTCACTGTGTTGCACAGAACAGCAAGACCTAATAGGGCCGGAACCAGTCGCTTAGCGGGGAATACGTTCATCAGGGATGGTTTGTTCGACCTTCTGCTTGGGCGGGGCAATGTGCGAACCAGCAAGCCATATCAAACCGCCCAGAAAGACAACCATGGCTGCCAGAATGGTCACGTTTAATAAACTGTGCCGCGAAACGTCATGTCCCATAAGAAAAGTCTCTGCTTTGTTGATCGGGTTCAAGAAAGCAGAGACTAGGCAGACTTTTTCAACTTGGCAATAAGGACTTATCAACGATTCACAGGCGGCGACTTGATGCTGGCGCCAATGATATAGGGCATGGTCGATGTTACGCGCGCCATGGTGCCGTTTATGGCAGTGGGGGAGGCAACGGGCGCACGGGTGATATTTTCTATCGTATTGCCGAGCATGCCGTGCCCGTGTCCGGCGCGGTTGTGCCCATCCTCTGTCGCAGCAGCGCGGAAATAGGACATGATGAATACGCGTATAGCTGCAGTCAGGGATGTGGCTTCGGGTTTGGCTTCGGCAATCATGCTGCATACTTTGTGCTGATTGGTCTTCTCCCGATTGCAGATTTCAATAAGGCCACGCCACATATCTGGTTCAAGGCGAACGCTGGTTCTATGTCCACAAACGGTGACGTTACGACTGACAAGCGTACTGTTGATGGTTGGCTTGGCTTTTTGCATTTTAAGAGGCTTAACAACGGCGATACTGGATTGATTAACTACCTGCATGTTGTTCTCCATAGAAGAGTATGCATTGCGGGAATACATCCATGGGTTGTATTCATACATTACACGTAATGGTTGCACAACACAAAAAACACAACCGTATAAAACATTCAGGGTAATCTGCAGGTTAGAGCCAGTGCGTGGACATGCTCATTAAGTTCTTCAGCCAAGATATTGTGAATCATCCTGTGCTGCTCAATGCGGGATTTGCCTATAAATTGAGCAGACACGATTGTGACGGCAAAATGAGTTTCTCCTTCCGGCCTGCTGCCTGAATGCCCGGAATGCCGGGCAGATTGATCTTCGACAATCAACAGGCTGGGTGCCAGCGCTGCTGTAAGTTTTTGCTCGATACGTTGGGCATAGGTCGGCGATTTCATGCGAACTCCTTTAAGGCATTGGCAAAAATATGTGATAGAATGGCCCTTTCGGCAATTGGTAGTTGCATGCGCAGTTTCTCGACATTTTTTGAACCGGATCGTCCGGTTGCCGTACAGGGGTGCGATTGTCCGGGGTGTATGTCGCCGGGGGATTACCGCGCTCCGAAATCGCGTGATTTGAAAGATTATTACCACTTTTGTCTTGAGCATGTACGCGAATACAACCGCAATTGGGACTTTTTCGCGGGTATGAGCGGTTCAGAGATCGAGCATTACATTCGCGACGCCACGGTTTGGGAACGGCCGACTTGGCCGCTGGGTGAATGGCAAAAGCGCGAACAGCAATTACGCGAGCAGACCATGCATGAATTTTATGATGGGGAAGGGGCCGGGTTCACCCCGCCGCCTGCTATGCCAAAGGTGGAAAAAGACGCGCTGGCGATTCTGGAGCTGGCGCCACCGGTTACCTTCACTGAGATCAAAAACCAATATCGTGTTCTGGTGAAAAAATACCACCCTGACGCCAATGGCGGCAGCCAGGAAACCGAAGAAAAGTTTAAAAGCATCAATCAGGCTTTCACTGTCCTGAAACAACTCTATAATGCCGAAGACGCAGCCTGAAGCAGGATACAATCATGACGGTAAAAGCAGCGGTTTCTTCGGTCGGCAGTGAAAAGCGCCTGCCTGATATTGAACTGGACGTCCGCAAGGTCTTCAACATCGACAGCGATATGAAAGTTCCGGCTTTCAGCCAGTCGGACGAACATGTGCCCAATATCGACACGGCCTACCGCTTTGACCGCGATACGACACTCGCCATTTTGGCCGGGTTCAAACACAATCGCCGCGTCATGGTGCAGGGTTACCATGGCACGGGCAAATCCACGCATATCGAACAGGTGGCCGCGCGTTTGAACTGGCCTTGCGTTCGCATCAACCTCGACAGTCATATCAGCCGTATTGATCTGATCGGCAAGGATGCGATTGTTCTGAAAGAAGGCAAGCAGGTTACCGAGTTCCGCGAAGGTCTTCTGCCGTGGGCGCTACAACACGCAACGGCGCTGGTGTTCGATGAATATGATGCTGGCCGCCCGGACGTCATGTTTGTCATTCAACGTGTGCTGGAGGTGGAAGGCAAGCTGACGCTTCTGGATCAAAACCGCGTTATTCACCCGCATCCCTCGTTCCGCCTGTTTGCAACTGCCAACACAGTCGGCCTTGGTGATACGACGGGCCTCTATCACGGTACGCAGCAGATTAATCAAGGGCAGATGGACCGCTGGAACATTGTGACCACGCTGAACTATCTGCCGGAAGATCAAGAATGCGCGATCATACTGGCCAAGGTGCCGGACTTTGCAAATGAAACGGGGCGTCAGCAGGTTGCCGCCATGGTGGCGCTTGCGAACCTGACGCGCCGCAGTTTTATGCAGGGCGATATTTCAACGGTTATGTCGCCGCGTACGGTTATTTCATGGGCAGAAAATGCGATCATCTTTGATGATGTGGCAACGGCGTTCCGCCTGAGCTTCCTCAATAAATGCGACGAGTCTGAACGCGCGGCCATCGCTGAATTCTATCAGCGCTGCTTTAACTACGAATTGCCCGTTGTTTAATATCAGGCGGCAGCCTGAGCCTGCTGTGTCTTTTGTGGATGCGGTGACGCAGTAGCGGGCTCGCGATGCAGTAGATAGTCGTATAATTCACGCATGCCATTGTAATAGGCGCTCTGCGGAAAATTCTCGGCAATAAAATTATGCGCTGTGTCTGCCGTTGCAAGACGTATGTCTGTCGGTAGGTGGATGGCTTCACGAATAGCATTGGCCAATTGTTTGGCATCGCCTGTGTCAATAATCCACGCCGTCTCATTCTGACGAACAAATTCTTCGTGCGCGCCTGTGCGTGTGACAATGACAGGGCGGCCAACCGCCTGTGCCGCCAGTACGGACAGATTAACGCCGCGCGGCGCTTCGTTGGGCGCTACGATCACGCTCGCCATCCAGCATGCTGCGGGAAGATCACTACATTCCTCTGGCATGATGACACGACCATCCAAGCCGCGGCGAACAATTTCGGCCTCGACTTGTGCGCGATAGCCGGGGTTCGCGCGGTCGCTGCCTGCCATAATGGCGTAAATCTTTTCACCCCGTAAAAGCGAAAGCGCTTCCAGCAGTATGCTATGTCCACCCTGATCGGCCAGCGGCATGGGCATAAGAAGCACGGCGGCCTGTTCCGGCAGGCGCCACAATTGATTAAGCGCGTGCAGCCTTTCGGGACTTATAAACCCTGCGCTGTGTACGTTCAGGTCAACGCCTGGCGGGATGATGTTAATAGCGCTTGCATCAAGGCCGAATGTGTCATGCAGATGCACGGCCATAAAGCGCGAGGGGACGCGCAACGCAAAAAGAGCCTTGGACAGGCGCTTGAATAAGTTGCGGTTAGCCTTAGTGGGCGCAACGGGTTGGCACAAACTAAGGATCAGGGGCAGCCGCTTCTTGTGCGCCAGTGCTATGCCGCAGGACAGGGCGTCCATACCGTGCACGTGAATGAGGGCTGGCCTTTCCTGCTGGACAATTGTGTCCAATCGCATGCTGCACATCAAGCGCGTGAGCAGGCTCTTGCTGCCGACCGACAGGTTACGGTGGCGAACCGCTGCGCGTTCGACTTCGTTGACGTAACGGCCACCGGCGGAAACCATCAGGGCGCGCCAGCCATTGCGCTGCGTTAACACCGCGGCATCGACGGCTTCGCGCGACAAATCATCTGGTTCCAGATCGGCAGTCAGATGCAGAACGGTCGTGCGTGGAATGTTCTTGTCGCGTGCGGTAATGTTTTTGTAATTCGCCATGGGGCCTTGTATTCTGTCTTTATGATTCCTGATTTTTATACCATAGCGGATCGCCGCCTTGCCTATCAACGCCGTATTGGCCGTTTGGACCGTCCGGGTGTCGTTTTTTTAGGCGGTTTTGCGTCCGATATGACGGGCACCAAAGCGGGGTATCTGGCGGAACGTTGCTCCGCGGCTGATTTATCGTTTATGCGCTTTGATTATCGGGGCCATGGGCAATCCAGCGGCAAGTTTACAGATCATGCAATTGGCGATTGGATTGATGACGCGCGGCATATGCTTGCACTTGTCGCAGGGCAAGGGCAGCGTCAGGTGCTTGTTGGATCCTCGATGGGTGGGTGGATTGCTTTGGCGCTTGCGCAACAACTGCCTGAATCTATTGCCGCTGTTGTCGGTATTGCTGCCGCGCCGGACTTTACGGAAGACCTGATGTGGCAAGTGATGACACCGGAGCAAAAAGCGATCATTCAGCGCGATGGTCTGCTGCCCGACGAACATGCAACGCCTGAACATAATGCACCCATCACTTTGCGGCTGATCGAAGATGGTCGTGCGCATTTGTTGTTGCGTAAGCCGTTGCGCTTGTCGTGCCCCACGCATCTGTTACAGGGCATGCGTGACGCGGATGTGCCATGGCGGCATGCCCTAAAAATCGCCGACTGTATAACACGCGATGATGTGGCGGTGTCGTTGATTAAGGATGGAGACCACCGCCTCAGCCGACCACAGGATCTTGAGATGCTGTGGCGGGCTGTGACGGCTTTTGTCGCGACTGACGCTTAGGCGGCAGCTTGGTATTCAACTTGTTCAGCCTGCATGGCTTTCTGATAAGCCGGACGCTGGCTGATTTCCTTCAGCAAACGTTTGGTGTTTGAGCCGATGTTAACCGGCTTGCCGACATTACCCGACCAATTCGCAATGACGGTCAGCAATAAATCGGCGGCGGTGGGTTGGCTGCCACACAGATAGGGGCTGTTTGACAAACGGGCTTCGACGTCCGACCACAGGTCATTCAGGCGGGAGACGGCCGCCGTCATGGCTTGTTCTTGCGCCGCTGGGTCGCTGATGTTGCGCTTGATGAAGAAGCAGCGGGCATAAGCGGGGTGCAGCGTGGCGTTGCAGAACATCAACCATTCGATGGCTTGTGAACGGGCGGGTTCCGACTTTGGCAGCAGCGGGTTGTTATATTTGTCGTACAGGTGGATGAGGATGGCGGCGCCCTCACGCATCACGGTCTTGCCATCCGTCAGGACGGGAACCTGGCCGCGCGGGTTGATTGCCATAAATTCGGGAGAACGTTGTTCGCCCGACATCAGGTCGACCTTTTTCAGGGTGACCGGCTGGTTGCATTCGTTCAAGGCGATGTGAATGGCCATCGAACATGAACCGGGGCTGTAATACAAAGTGTACATGAGATCCTCCACTGTTGGTTGTTGGAGATGCGGCTTTGACGCCACGGCCAAAGCTGAGCGTTTGATAGCATGGAAAAGAGTTTTCACAGCACAAATTTTGCGTGCTGTAATGCCTTGTAAAGCAAGGCGTTTCCATGTGTCAGATACTGAGCGTTCATATACAATTGATTCAAAATCTGCGGTGATTTTTTTCGATCACGGCCAGTGAATATCAATCGGCACATCAATATCCAGGTGCAGGCTTTGATGCACCGGGCACACATGTGCTGCACGGGTCAGTTTTTCTTTTTGCGTTTCATCGAATGTGCCGTGCATGGTGAGTGTGACCGCAAGTTTCGCAATTCTGCGCGGTGCCGACGTCGCCATTTCTTTGATGACGGTTGCATGGCTGCCGGTCATGTCGACCTGCATGCGGGCAGCGACAATCCCCATAGTTGTCAGGATGCAGGAGCCCAGTGCCGTGGCAACCAGATCGGTGGGAGAGAAACTCTCCCCCTTGCCCTGATTATCAACTGGGGCATCGGTCGTCAGGGTGGTGTGTGAGGGGGCGTGCTCTGCCGTACAGCGCAGGCTGCCTTCGTAGCGGATGTTCGTCTCGACCATGTGGGATTCCTTCAGGTGTGTTTGCCAAGCGTATGTGTTCGACAGATATCTATTGCAAAATGCCGCCGCAGCCTATAAGAACAAAACATGAACAAACTAGCTTCAGCGGAACATTCTGTCAATTGGCTGTTTCTGGATTTGAACAGCTTTTTCGCATCGTGCGAACAGCAGGAAAGGCCGGAACTGCGTGGGCGCCCGGTTGCCGTTGTGCCAACCGATACGGAAAGTACCTGCGCGATTGCCGCCAGCTATGAAGCCAAGGCTTATGGCATCAAGACCGGCACGGCAATATGGGAAGCCAAACAGATGTGCCGCGACCTGGTTCTGGTTAGGGCGCGGCACAAGCTCTATGTCGATTACCACCATCGCGTCATTGCGGCGGTTGATACCTGCCTGCCGGTTGAAAAGGTGTGTTCGATTGACGAAATGGCCTGCCGCCTGATGGGGGCAGAACGTACGGTTAGCGGAGCGCAGGCATTGGCGCATCGCGTCAAGGCGGCCATCAGACAGCATGTAGGGGAGCGTATGACGTGTTCGATTGGTCTTGCGCCCAATATGTTTCTGGGCAAAGTGGGCAGTGACATGCAGAAGCCGGATGGGCTGGTGACAATTACCAAGTCAGACTTGCCGCATATTTTGCATCGTCTCAAACTGACAGACATCTATGGCATTGGCCGGCGTATGGAGCATCGCCTGAACATGGCGGGGATCGGCACGGTTGAGGATCTGATGCGCGCATCGCGTGATGTGTTGCGTCGGGCGTGGGGCGGTGTAACAGGGGTTCTGTATTACGAACTGTTGCACGGGGCGGATTTACAGTTTCCGTCTTCGCAGGAAAGCCGCAGTATCAGCCATGAACATGTATTGGAACCGGCCTTGCGTACCATGGAAGGGGCGCGCCAGTTTTCCCAGCATCTGCTGGCTAAGGCTGGTGAGCGGTTGCGGCATAAAGGTTATTATGCGCGCCGCATGGGGTTGTATTTATCGCGCATATCGGGACTTGGGAATTGGTGGGGTGAGGTCGGTTTTCACGAAACGCAGGACACGGGCTTTATGCAGACCCGCCTGATGGATTTGTGGCGCGGCGTGCCCGCATGCTGGCCGGTTAAAGTGGGCATGGTACTGATGGATCTGGTCCCTGCCGCTCGGCATCAACTGGACCTGTTTACCGAGGGTGTGATGCCAGCACAAAGCACGGCTGTGCAATCCCGCCCTTTGTCGCCGGTGATGGATAAGATTAATGGTCGTTTCGGTCGTGGTGCGGTTACCTGGGGATTACACGATCAGCAGGTGCGACGTTTTACGGGGCACGCGGCTTTTCAGCGAGTACCGGATTCGTGGGAGTTTTAGGGATAGTGAAAGGGCGAGGTTTATTCGTCGAACAGAGCACGACGCACGGCTTTGTGAATTGTCAGCCGAAGCGCGGATTTATGAACATACCCCTTAATCAGTAACAGCTGATTGTTCTGCACATATTGAAAGTCGTTGTATCCGGTGACAATGATGATCGGAAAATCGCGCGAAGGCGCGGGCAGGGTGGATATATGTTCCAGAACATCAAAGCCGCTAAGGTCAGGTAATCCTAAATCCAGGATCAGAAGGTCGGGTTTGTTGTTCGCGTTCGCCATAAGATAGGGGATAACGTCGCCGCCTTTTTCAAGGTGGATCAGATTGTACCCCATGCCGAGGCTTTCAAGAGCGATCTTGGTCAAGATTGCATCGGGGCGTGAATCCTCAACCAGCAAGAAGTCATAGATCAGCGTGTCAGCCGCTTCGTCATCATTACCGCTGGTTGCAAGAATGCGCGACGGCTTGTTGGGAACATGCGGAGGGAAAGATCGAACGGCAGTGCTTTGGCCGGCGGATTCTTTTTCTGCGTAAGCTATATTCTGACGCATCGTCCCCTCCCATTTCCCATTGTGACTGCATTGTGTGGGGCTGTGGTAAACAGATCGTCAAATATAGTATTTCTAAAAACTAATCCATAGTAATTTTTGCAATTAATGATAAATAATAGTTCAGAATACTATTATTGTATGCATTATTTACTGTATATGAGCTTGGGCGCGGCTTTCGGGTTTGTGCGCTGCAATCGGCCCGCCTGATTTTTTATAACGCAGGGCTTCTGTGACTGTTTTGATAAACAGCTCCTTTTTGGTTTCCGTTTTGTTGACATAGGCAAAAACCCCTTGTCCGAAAACCTTTTGCTCAACTGCATCGCTGTGTGCGCCAGTTGCAAAAATAACGGGCGGCACTTTGTGTCCGCCCTGTTTGATGGCTGTCAGGAGCTGTAGACCGTCGATGCCATACATCATAAAGTCCAGAATGATGCAGTCCGGCGTGCTAAGCAAAAAATTATTGAAGCCGCTTTTGCCGTTCGCTGCTTCGACAATATTTAAGTCGTAATCACTGATATCCCCCAACCATCGCTTAAAAAGCAGCCGATCACTGCGGTTGTCGTCGATAATCAGAACGGTTGCTGGTTCGGCTTGGCGTATCACGGCTTTCAAGAATATACCTTCGATACCGTTGGGCTGGGCCGCGAATTCTATGCCTTCTCTTTCAAGGGCAGTTATAATGGCTCTTAATGTGCTTGTTTTGGGATCGCGCTGAACGCCGCGTTCTATATTATTGTATGTGGCAATGGAAATACCCGCCCTTCTGGCGAGCTCTTTTTGATCCCAGCCCAGCATTGCGCGCGCGGCGCGTATTTGTCTGATGTTGATCATGCCACAGTATGTATATTACATAATTATTTGTTGCGTACTATATAAACACAATATTAGACAGAAATCTACAAGCATATTTCTTGTGCTGCTAAATAGGATTTGTTAGTTAATTCACGGTAACCGTGGACGCCCCGATGCAAAACGTCTTTGAAGGAAACGTACCGCTCAACACTGTTCTCGATACAGTTCTCGAGGGTATCGTCATGATCAATAGCAGAGGTGAGATCCTCAGCTTTAATAAAGCTGCAACGCAGATCTTTGGCTATCAGCCGGAAGAAGTCATGGGGCTCAATGTGAACATGTTGATGCCGGAGCCTTATCATTCTGAGCATGGCGCCTACATTCACAATTATCTAGAGACCGGCAGCAGGAAGGTGATCGGCATTGGTCGTGAAGTTTCAGGGCGACGTAAATCCGGTGAAGTGTTTCCCATGGAACTGGGCGTCAACGATATGATCGTCGGAGAAAAGCGCGTGTTCGTGGGCATTATCCGCGACATGACGGCGCAAAAGAATGCAGAAAATGCGCTGCGCGGGGAGTCCTTGCGCCTGTTAGCCATTATGAATGCGGCGCCCGGCGGCATTATGACCGTCGATATTACGGGCACGATTACATCGGTCAACACGTCCTTGCTCAAAATTTTTGATTATGAGGAGAGCGAATTGATCGGCCAGAAAATTGAGGTGCTGATCCCTGAGCAATATCTTTCCAAACATCAACAAGATATGTCGCAGTACATGTTAGCTGGCGGTGCGCGTCAGATGGCGCTGGGGCGTGATGTGGTTGGTAAGCGCAAAGACGGCAGTGTGGTGCCGTTGGAAATTGGCCTTAGTAAAACAAAACTGCCGGACGGCAAGATGCAGGTCATTGCCGCAGTTCAGGATTGCAGTTTGCGCAAGTCACTGGAGTCGCAAAGGGAGCGGCTGATCCAGAAACTTGCGGAGTCCAATACAAAGCTGGAGCGCTTCGCCTATATCGCATCACATGATATGTTAGAGCCCATCCGCATGATCACGAATTTCAGCGCGTTGATTAAGAGCGATTACGAAAGCCTTCTGGACGAAGAGGGAAAAGAATATCTGGACGTTGTCATTAATTCCGGTGGGCGATTGAAGGATATGGTGGATGACCTGCTGGCCTATTCACGCCTTGAATCCGATAATACGCAAATGCGCGATTTTGATGGGCAGGAGCTGGTCAGTGGCCTTTTGGGTAACTTAAGGCGGCTGATCGAAGAGCGCGGTGTTGAAATTACATGCGACCAGTTCCCGACTTTGTATGGAAACCCGGTGCAGCTTCTGCGGTTGTTGCAGAACCTTGTTGCCAACGGCATTAAATATCAGCCAGAAAACAATGTGCCGCGCATTCATATGGGTATTCAGGATCAAGGGGATGTCTGGCAGTTATCCGTCACCGATAATGGTATGGGCATCAAACCTGAATATCTGGAACAGGTTTTTGAACCGTTCCGGCGGTTACATTCATGGGATCAAATCCAGGGCGTTGGCCTGGGGTTGAGTATATGCAAAAAAATTGCAGAAAATCATTCCGGCAGAATATGGGCCACGTCAACACCGGGGCGGGGAAGTGTGTTCGCGTTTACGATACGAAAATACGCCTTAACTAACCAATAGGTGCACCATGGCAGCGGATTGCCTTAGAAATAAAAACAGGCCGGTTGTCGTACTGTTGATTGAAGACAACAATGGTGATGCACTTTTATTGCGCAAAGCCATGAAGGATTTAAAAGGCCCCTATAACGTTGTTCATGCCAAAACGGCTGAGGCAGCACTGTCCATGTTGCGTGGGCAAGCGCAAGATGAAATGGTGCCGACCCCGGACATGATTATTCTGGATTTGAACTTGCCTCAAATGCATGGGCTGGATTTTCTGTCGGTGCTGAAAGAAGACTCTGACCTTAAGCACATACCGGTTGTGGTGCTGTCCAGTTCACGCGCTGAACAGGATGTCATGCAAAGTTACAAATTGCATGCAAACGGGTATATCGCCAAGCCCAACAGCCTCTCCATGTTCAAGGATGTGGCGCGGGCAGTTGACTCATTTTTTGTTGATCTGGTCTTGCTGCCCGATGACGAGTCTGTGAAGTGGACCTGAGCGGCGGCGATCGTTCTCTTAACCTCACCATGTGAGTCACGCTTACAGCAGGCGAAAACTTACGGGGTTGTTGATTTCTTGTTTGTGAGCAAGAATTAATGCGACGGTAGAATTGTAGCTTGCCGTTTTTCCGGATGCTCTGTAGCGTCAACATTTAGACAAAATTTTGACGTTATCTCACGCCGCAACCAAGTCTGGGAAATTCAGTTTATGTGGATCGTACGTATCGCGCTCAGCAGGCCCTACACATTTGTGGTGCTGGCGCTTCTTCTCCTCATTCTAGGGCCGCTAACCATCATGCGTACGCCCAAGGATATTTTCCCGACGATCAATATCCCCGTGGTAGGCGTTGTGTGGTCTTTCTCAGGCTTGCCGCCGGATCAGATGTCAAACTATATGGTCAGCGGGTTTGAACGCGCACTGACAACAACCGTTAATGATATTGAACACATTGAATCGCAGACTTTAACGGGCGTGGCTGTTATTAAAATCTATTTCCAACCCAATACCAACATCGATGTTGCCTTATCTCAGGTTACGGCAATATCGCAAACATTGTTGAAAAGCATGCCGCCCGGCTCAACACCACCGTTGGTGCTAAGTTATAATGCCTCCAGCGTGCCGATTATGCAGTTGGCATTGTCCAGTCAGCAATTGTCCGAGCAGGAGCTATTTGATGCCGGCAATAATTTTATTCGTACGCAATTGGCGACGGTGCAGGGGGCTGCTTTGCCGTTCCCTTATGGTGGAAAGGTAAGACAGATATTAGTCGATCTTGACCAGAATCGCCTGCAGGCGTTGGGCCTTTCGGCGCAAGATGTGAACGCTGCCATAGGCGCGCAAAATCTGATTATCCCAGCTGGCACCGAGAAAATTGGTGCGTTGGAATACAACATCAAGCTGAACGCTAGCCCGACGGTGGTTGATCAACTCAATGACATGCCTATCAAGGCTGTCAATGGCACGATCATTCATGTGCGTGATGTTGCCCATGTGCGTGATGGTTTTGCGCCGCAGACCAACATTGTTCGTGTGGATGGACAACGTGCCGCCTTAATGACGGTGTTAAAAACAGGTAGCGCCTCGACCTTGGATATTATTGAGCGGGTGAAGAAAACTTTGCCTCAAATCAAGGCCAGTTTGCCGTCAACACTCAGTCTGCATCCCATCGGCGATCAATCTGTATTTGTGCAGGGGGCCATCAGCGGTGTTGTCCGTGAAGGTGTCATTGCGGCCGCCCTAACCGGGATGATGATCCTTTTGTTTTTGGGCAGCTGGCGCAGTACGCTCATCATTGTTGTTTCAATCCCGTTGTCTATTCTTGTCTCAATCATCGTGCTGTCGGCATTAGGCGAGACTGTCAATATTATGACTTTGGGTGGATTGGCGCTCGCCGTCGGTATTTTGGTTGATGACGCCACCGTTGCCATTGAAAACATCAACTGGCATCTGGAGCAGGGAAAAGGGGTTATCCAGTCTATTCTGGACGGGGCGCAGCAGATTGCCATTCCGGCGCTTGTGTCTACGCTATGCATATGCATTGTGTTCGTGCCCATGTTTTTCCTGACCGGTGTTGCCCGCTATCTGTTCGTGCCAATGGCGGAGGCCGTTATCTTTGCCATGTTGGCATCCTATTTTCTGTCGCGTACGCTTGTACCCACGATGGCTAAATATCTGTTGCGTATCCATGTGCCGTCGCATGAAAAAGCGACAACCAGAAATCCATTGCAGAAAATACAAATGACGTTTGAGCGTGGCTTTGACTCCTACCGTGGTGGATATAAGGTTGTGCTGGAGTCGGCGTTACAACATCGGCGCTCTTTTATAACTGGCTTTTTGGCTTTGATATTGGGGTCCATTGTCGTGTTAGGGCCGTGGCTTGGTTCTGATTTTTTTCCATTAATTGATGCGGGGCAGATCAAGTTACATCTGCGTGCGCCGACCGGCACACGTGTTGAGGAGACGGCAGCCATTTGTGATCAGGTTGCCACGACAATTCGCGACGTTATTGGTAAGGATGACCTGCAAAGCATTGTCAACAATGTGGGATTGCCGAACAGCGGTATTAATCTGACTTATAGTAATTCAGCCCCGATTGGTCCCGAAGATGCCGACATCTTTATTTCGCTGACATCTGAACATAAGCCGACGGCTGATTATGTACGGCAATTGCGTGCGGAATTAAGTGGTGCCATGCCGAACGTCAGTTTCTCGTTTCTGCCAGCAGACATTACCAGCCAGATTTTGAATTTTGGTCTGCCATCACCAATCGATATCCAGGTGATCGGCAATAATGTCGCGGCTAATCGTATTGTGGCTGACAAATTGCTTGATCAAATCCGCCATGTAACAGGGGTCGTCGACGGCCATATACAGCAAGCCTTTAATGCGCCAGAATTTAACGTGACGGTTGATAGAACGCGTGCACAGGAATTGGGCATTACACAGCGTGACATTGCCACAAATATGCTGATTTCATTGAGCGGCAGTTTCCAGACCTCGCCAACCTTCTGGGTGGATCCCAAAAATGGGGTTTCTTATAATGTCGTGACGCAGTCGCCACAATATTCACTGACGTCGTTGGAGGATTTGCGCAATATACCTGTGACCTCCTCGTTGGGTGGTAAACCGCAAATACTTGGATCATTGGCAACGGTGGAGCGTGGTGTTGGCCCTGCCGTTATATCGCATTATAATGTACAGCCGGTTATTGATATTTTTGCCGCTGCGCAGGATCGTGACATGGGGTCTATCGCTTCTGACATCAATAAAATATTGCAAACAGCCGAGAAAGACTTGCCGAAAGGTACGCGTATTGTTGCCCGCGGTCAGATGAAGACCATGGTGGATTCATTTACGGGCCTTGCTTTCGGCTTGTTGGGGGCCATCGTCCTTATTTATTTCCTGATTGTCGTAAACTTCCAATCCTGGACGGATCCTTTCATTATTATCACAGCCCTGCCGGGTGCATTGGCGGGCATTGTCTGGATGCTCTTTCTAACACACACAACACTTAGTGTTCCGGCCTTGACTGGGGCCATCATGTGTATGGGGGTTGCGACTGCGAACAGTATTCTTATCGTCAGCTTTGCGCGCGAACGCATGCATGAATACGGTTGTAGTGCGGTGCAGGCTGCGCTGGAGGCTGGCGTTACACGCCTGCGCCCCGTTATGATGACAGCGCTGGCCATGATTATCGGCATGGTGCCTATGGCATTGGGTCTTGGCGATGGCGGTGAGCAGAACGCGCCATTAGGTCGTGCCGTTATCGGCGGTTTGGTGATGGCAACGGTGGCGACTCTCTTTTTTGTGCCTGCGGTGTTTAGCCTCGTGCATGCTAACCGTCCGTTGACCCGTGCAGATAGTGAAAATTCAGTAGAAGGGCAAATACATGACTGATACGCAAACCCCAGATGGTGCAACGCCATCACGTAGAAAGTCTGGCATGGGTTGGAAACTATTCCTGCTGGCAGTTGTTTTAGTCGGCGCTGCAGCGTGGGGCATCAATCTGCGGGTGGTGGCAGAAGAAAACCTGCGCCATGGGACAGAGGAGCAGGCCGTGCCAATCGTGAGCACGCTTGTGGCGCAACAGGGTGGCGGAACTGAAGAAGTTGTTTTACCCGGTGATGTGCAGCCATGGCACGAAGCCGCAGTTTATGCGCGGACAAACGGCTATTTAAAAAGCTGGCAAAAAGATATTGGTGCGCATGTAAAGGAAGGCGATCTGTTGGGTGAGATTGATACGCCTGAAATTGATGCGCAATTGCATCAGGCCGAAGCCGGCCTAGCAACTGCGGAAGCCAATAATAACATTGCACAGAGCACGGCAAAGCGTTGGCAGGATTTGCTGAAGACACATGCAGTGTCCGAACAGGACACGAATGAGAAGGTGGCGACTGCGGCGGCTGATGCTGCCCTTGTGGCAGCTGCTAAGGCTGAGCTTGATCGCTTACAGAAACTGGAAGGGTTTAAGCAGGTTGTAGCGCCGTTCGACGGTGTGGTGACGTCACGCACTACGGATATAGGTTCGTTGATCAATGCAGGCAGCAACCCGTCTGGACAGGAATTGTTCCGCGTTGCCGAAACTAACAAATTGCGCGTTTATGTGCGCGTGCCTGAAAGTTACACAGCAGCGATTAAGCCTGACCTGAAGGCCAAGTTGTACTTTACCCAATATCCGGGACGTTCTTTTGAGGCTGCCCTGGCTGAGAATGCTGATGCTATTGATCCGGCGACACGCACGTTATTGATCCAACTGGTTGTTGATAACGGCGGTGGCGATTTGTTGTCCGGCGGTTATGCAGAAGTGCATTTGCTGCTGCCAACAGACAGTAACTTTGTTAGCCTGCCGGTGAACACCATTATCTTCCGTGATGGAACAAAGGTTGCCGTCGTCGAAAGCGGAAAAATAGTTCGGTTAAAGCCTATCAAGATCGGCAGGGATTACGGCAAAACGGTTGATGTTGTGACAGGGGTTAATTCCGGCGATGTCGTTGTCGTGAATCCACCAGATTCTATTGAAGATGGCGCGGAAGTGCGCGTGCAGGATAACGCTGCAGATAAAAACGGCAAACAGCCATGACGAAGTCAGTCTTGCCACATAAACTATCTGTTGTATGGATGATGTCTTTGCTGTTGGCAGGGTGTTCATTCGCGCCAGACTATGAAGTGCCTAAGGTGGATGACGCAGGTCAGTATAAAGAAAATGTTGGCGCATGGAATGAGGTGCAGCCGACAGACGACATCAAGCGCGGTGATTGGTGGACGGTTTTTGGTGATACAAAACTGAATGAACTTGAAAACGAGCTAACCGGCGCTAATCAGACCTTGAAGTCGGCACTCGCTCAGTATGAGCAGGCGCGCTTACAGGCATCCGTCGCACGCACGGCCTATTTTCCAACAATTACAGGCAATACCAGCGGTGTGCGCACCAAGGACTCCCTAAAACTCGCAAACACACCGACTGTGACGCAGTTCAATACTTTTGCGGCACAAGGTGATTTCAGTTACGAGCTTGATTTATGGGGCAGGGTACGCAACACGGTTGAGGCCAATCAGGATCAGGCGGAGGCCAGTGCGGCTGATCTGGAGAATGTCCGGCTTAGCCTGCATGCGGAATTGGCCATCGACTACATAGCACTTTGCGTCGATGATGAAGCCGCCGAAATACTGCAGCAGATTGTACATGTTGATGAGAAGGCCCTGCGATTGTCACAAGACCGCTATAAGGGCGGCGCGGTTGCTGAGGTGGAAGTTGATGACGCCGAGAACAAGCTTGAAAATGCGAAGGCTCAACTGTCCGATATTGATTTGCAGCGTAGCCAGCTGGAGCATGCCATTGCCGTTTTGACGGGGAAAAACCCGTCTGGGTTTACGTTGTCGCATCAGGTCATGCGCCTCCATGTGCCGCATGTCAAAGCGGATTTGCCGTCGCAGTTGTTGCAACGTCGGCCCGATATTGCCGCGGCAGAACGTCGCGTGGCGGCGGCCAATGCTGAAATCGGCGTCGCGCGTGCAGCGTTTTTCCCGACTTTCAGCCTGACCGGCGCGGGCGGGTATGAAAATAAAATGACGGGGGGATGGTTTACGGCGCCTGCGTCATTCTGGTCATTTGGTCCGTCCGCCAGCGTCAATTTGTTTGATGCAGGCAGGTTAAGCGATCTGTCAGATGAGGCGCGTGCTGCCTATGAACAAAGTGCGGCACAATACAGGCAGGTTGTCTTGATGGCGTATCAGGACGTGGAAGACAACTTGGCGACACAGCATTATCTGTTTGATGAAGCGCGTAGTCAGGCATCTGCACTCAAGTCCACCGAGAAGTCTATGGCGCACGCTTTGGATCTGTACCACGGCGGTGCCACGACTTATCTGGATGTTGTGTCCGCCCAGAACGCCCAATTGCAGGCAAGGCTGACCAATCTTTTGCTCTTGGCGCGGCGATTGACGGCAAGTGTCGAGCTGATCAAGGCGTTGGGTGGTGGTACAACGTCCTGACTTAATACGGATGGTTATTGACCGAACAGGCCTTTTATTTTGCTGCCCGCATTGCCCAGCGTGCCAGTTGCGCCTTTAACCGCGTTGCCGCCCAGGTCTTTAATGTTGCCAAGCGCATTTGTAAGGCTGGATGTTGCGACCTGTGATGCGTTTTGCGTGATGGTGCCGATCAGCAATTGGGCAATCTCGGCGGGCGTCGCGCCGCCTTCATTCTTGCCGATATTGTTCAAGTGTATGGTGGGCAGGCTGGCCTGTAGTTGCTTGCCTTTCAGCAAGGGCTGGCTGATGCCGATCTGCCCATTGGTGATGCTGAGTGTTTCAATAATAATTTTGCGTCCCTGATTGTCGGCATGTGGTTGATCGGCTGTTTTCTCTTCCGGTTTTCTGTCTTTGCTGAATCTGCTGGCGTATGCCTGGGCATTGCGCGCAATGACCTGCAGGTTGTTGTCGCCGGATGCGTTGACTTCGTATGTCACTTCTGGTTTATCGATCACGACTTGCTTGATGATGATGGGGCCAGTGCCTGTTACGGATCGTGTGTCGAGCTGAACCGTAATGGTGCCTAGATAAAGCGTTCGGGGTGCTGAGAAACCGGTAGGCGTACCCACGCTCAGGTCGCTCAGGCTGCCTTCACCCGTTGTAAGCGATAGCTTGACATTGCCCAGACGCACAGGGGTCTGGGTCGCTTCGGTGCCATATGTATCAACGGCTTTTTCTATAATACCGCCCAGGTTGGACCATAGATAGCTCGCCCCCATAGCCAGTAAGACGATCAGAACAAAGAGGCCGATAATAATCTTTTTTGACATTGTTCTCTCCTGTCTGTGTGTGAGTGGCGTTGTTAGTTTTTGGGAGCTTTGAGGAGGTCACGTATTTCGGTCAATAACTTTTGGTCTGCAGTTAGCGGTGGCGCCTCTGATGTTCTGCCCATGCGGTCCAGCAACTTGTTGATGGGAACTACGACGACAAAATAGAGAACGCCCGCCTGAATAAGAAAGTTCGCGAGCGCATTGACGAAGTTGCCGACTTTCACAGGCCCAAGCTTTAGCGATGAAAAATCTGGCGCGCCCCCGGCCATCCCTATCAAGGGTGTGACAACGTCTTCGACCATGGATTTGACAATCGCGCTGAACGCCGCGCCGATGATGACACCAACGGCCAGATCGACAACGTTACCACGTAAAACGAACTTCCTGAATCCGTCGAGCATGAATCCCCCGATTGAGCGTGTCGTCGTTACACTACACACTTCGGACGCTATGCGCCATATTCATGATGCGCCGGGCACAGGAAGCCCGGCGTTGATCAGAAGCTCTGGCGGATTTTCAAAGCGGCTGTATGGCTGGTGTAGCCGGGACGAATATCGCCCTGATACTCAACACGGACAGACAAATCATCGCTTTGCTGGACATTGGCGCCAACGGCCACCTGCGCGCCGTTTGAAGGCAGGCGCGATGTTTGCTCGGCATAGCTTACACCTTGCAATACGGCGGTCGTTGATATCGGGGTGCGTATATAATCATGCAACCAACCGGCCTGAACGTCGGCTGTGACAGGGCCAATATCTTCAACGTCGAACTTCTGCGTAGCTTTACCACCCAGAACACTGTCGACGCTGTTGAATCCATGGCCTTTGACCCATTGGTCAACCGAGCTGCCGGTTTCGGTATAGGCATGGTTCTGAACGCGCGCGAACTCAAGGCTGGACACGGGGGCCAGTGTCAAGCCTTCCATATCTTCAACCTGGAAATCATAACCGACGGTTGCCTTTGCCTGCATCTGCAGACCTGTGTAAGAAGCGGAAGCAACCTCACCCAGATAATCAATACCACGCTTTTGCGCGTAGTCGTTGAGGCCAAGTGATGTGACCCCTTGCAGCCACAACGGGTCACCGTCGGGGCGCAATGAGCCGTACAAGTTAACCTGATATGTGTTGGTCAGGGTTGAGTTGCTCGAAGAGTCACCCTTGCCTCTTGCAGAACTGCGCAACCAGTTATAGGCCAAGCCAACCACGGCATCTTCATCGACAAAGACGTCTGCGCCGGCCATCAGACCTGCTGATGTTGATGCAAAACCGTCACCTGAAGAAGAGTTGCCCAAGCTGGTTGAGTTGCCTAAAAACTCACCCCAGAATGCGCCTTGCTGGTAAGCGTCACCAGCCGCCGCGCTCTTGCCCAAAGACGCGTCAGAAACAATGGTTTGCAAGTGCGTATCAATGGCCACGTTGCTGGGGGTAAAGGTTTGGCCCGTTGTCAGTGTTGATGCTGTCAGCGTTGTTGCGCTCAATTGTTTCATGCCGTGATACTGCGCGCCAGATGACAATCCGCTAAGGCTCGACAACTGGCTGGATAGGCCACCATTGTTCGCGATCAAGTCAAGTGTGGGGCCTAATGGTGTCGCATGGCCGCCAGCAGTATTGCCCACGCTCGTCCAGTTTGATGATCCGACATCAGCGGCAGAAATCGTCACTGTATTAGAAAGAATGGCATTTGCAATCGGCTGCCAAACGTCTGTTGGATTTTGAATGGGAACATAGGTAAATGTATACGTGCCTGCTGACAAATTGGTCAAAGTTGCGCCTTGCCAAAAATGCACAGCTGATGGGTATGGTGTGGCCGTCAGAGCGTTGCGTTGTGGGGAGTTAATGTAAAAGTTGTTTGTTCCGTCAATAAGGCCGGTGGGCTTAACATTGACTAATTGAGTGAACTGAATTGTCTGATTATACCCGCTGGTATTCGTGACATGAAGGCTGCCCTCGGTATAATTAAGGGTGGCGCCTAAGTCGGTTGTTGTATGATAGGTGCCATACCAAAAGTTCACTGAACCCGCAGCGCCAGCATTTGCATACCCAATCGAGATAGTGTGGGCCTCTGCATCAACGGCGACGACAGCCATGGCAAGAACGGTCGTCGCATGCAAAGCGAACTTGCGCGTACGTAGAAACATGTTATCTCCGATGGTGTGCTTTGGGGTTGGAGCTTATGAACGGTTTTTCAGGTTAGCGTTAAAGATCAATATAAGCAAGGCAGTAAAGATGAAAATGCTGAAATTCTCACTTATGTTAATGGTTTTGCTGCTGTGCGCATGCTCTCAATCGCGGTTGGAGGAGGGGGCTGGTTTAGCACGGCAAGCCGGGTGGGAATGGGTGGTTTTACCAGCGGGCACGTTTGATCTGGCAATTGCTCAACCAACGGGGCGTGTGGGCGATATATTAACCGTGTATATCGAAGGAGACGGCTACGCCTTTGTTCACCCGTCACAGCCCGCGATGGACCCAACCCCCAAAGACCCTGTTGCCCTGCGTATGGCTCTGGCCGACACAACTCTGCATCCTATAGTATGGCTGGGCAGGCCATGTCAGTACACGGCGCATGATCGCCAGCCTGGGCGTAATTGTAAGGTGGATTACTGGACCAACAGGCGTTATGCGACAGAAGTGATTGAGAGCCTCAGTTCCGCAATTGACACCGTGAAACAGCAGACAGGCGCACAGCAAATCAAGTTGATTGGTTTCTCGGGTGGCGGAGCACTCGCAGTACTGGTTGCTGCGCGCCGGCACGATGTGCAGTCCATTATAACGGTAGCTGCCAATCTGGATACTGACTATTGGATGAGGCGCGATGGTTTGGCGTCACTGAATGCGTCACTAAATCCTGCTGACGTGGCGGCCGCTTTGGCGCAAATACCGCAGACGCATTTTACTGGCGCACATGACGCGGTCGTGGGTACAGATGTCGTTCAATCATATATGAACCACTTACCTGCTAATAATGCGGTAAGATTGATCGAGATTCCCGATTACACGCATGCTTGTTGCTGGGCGCAGAACTGGGCCGGATTGTTGGCATCATCACTATAATGTGTGCATCAATCTGTGTTCGTGACGTTTGGGCATTTCTAAATATAAAAATTTCTTAATTAACCGTTGGGCCGGAAGAAAGCTTGCATTGATTTCAATGAGCTATCCATCTGGCGTGCTGATGTGTGTGCCACAAGTACTTTTTAACCGATATTTTATATAATTGCTGTGGTCTGGTTGTCGGCGGGCGAAGCGCTGCTCCGTTATCCGGAAGTGGGTGGAATCGTGAAGATACTATCAAACGAATTTTATCCGGAGTTTCTGGATTATATCCACAAACTGCGGGCGAGTTTGCCGGAATGGTTGCTCGTCAACCTGACGATTGCGCCTAATTCGGATAAAGATCTGACAATTACCAATATTGCAAATCTATTGCACGCTGGCCTGATCCATCATGATGGCGTTATATACGTGTGTAATACGTCAGAACTGCTGGTTGTTATCAGGTGGGGCAGTACGCCGCGCGCCATGACTGAATGCAGCGTGGCAATAGAAAAGTTTCTGCCGGAACAAAGCTGCCAGATGCGCGTTGAGAAGTCGACGCCGGAGGGGCTGCGTAAAATTGTGATTTCTGTCAGCTATACGCGACCAGACATTGCCGAATCCATGATCGAGCAAAGGCGGGCAAGAAAGACGAACGTATTTCTGGTTGTCGATGACGACGCGTTTCAGCGTATGCTTTTAAGGAAGGGCTTATCTGGTATAGGTGAGGTTGTGGAGGTTGATGACGGTAACCTGGTCATGACCGCCTATAAGAAAGCCAATCCGGATATTGTTTTTTTGGACATACATCTGCCCAACCAGAGTGGTCGCGATATCGTGCATCATCTTACCATGTATGACCCTGAAGCGTGCGTGATTATGATCAGCGCCGATGCTTCTCAGGAAAACATTGCAGATACATGGCAGAAGGGGGCGCAGAACTTTCTGTCCAAGCCATTTACCAAAGAACGCCTTATGCAGTGCGTTCGTGAATGCACAACAGTCAGTGCGGATTAACGCAATTGGCGGATTAGTCTGTCAGCCCCATCTTCTGCAGGCAGGCGATGGCATCATTATAGGCCGCGTTTATTTTGTTATATAAATCCGTTCGTGCACCCAGATCACCCTGAAAATGCTGCGCCTCGTTACAGTAAGCGCCCAGCACGTCTGCGCCTACGCTCAGTGCCCCGCCTTTAAAGGTATGGGCAACGCCCTGCCAGGTCTCTAGATCACCGTCTTCCAGTGTGTGTGACAAATTCGCGATATGCTTGTCTGACTGTTCCCTGAAGATGCGTATTAATTCTTTCTCAACCTCAATGTCGCCCTCGGAGAAAGTTTTTATACGTGCCAAATCGACGGCAGGTTTTGTTGCCGCTGTATCTGCGGTTGATGCTGGGGCGGGCTGGGCACTGTCGAATTTTATCCATTGGCCGAGGGCTTCGCGAAGTTCTTCTACATTGATCGGCTTGCCGATATATTCGTCCATGCCGACGCGCAGACATTTGTCCCTATCGCCTACCATGGTGTTGGCCGTCATGGCGATGATCGGCACGTGACGGCCAGTTTCTTTTTCCTGTTCGCGTATTTTAAGTGTCGCATCATACCCGTTTATGTCCGGCATATGACAGTCCATTAGAATGACATCCCATGGCTCTGCTTGTTGGGCCGCCAAAACTTCAAGGCCACTCGCTGCGATTTTAAAATTATAAATGCCGAATTTATGCATCAGCCTTTCAATCAGCATTTGGTTCAAGGGGTGATCTTCGGCGATCAGGATGCGCGCTGTGTCGTGTGGAATAGTACCCGACATGCTGCGCTTGCGGCGTGTAATTTTTTCCTGATGCAATGTGTCGGTAACAATGAAGGGTATGGATATCCAGAAAACTGAGCCGTGCCCGAATTCACTGGTAAATCCTATGTCTCCCTGCATCAACTCAACAAGTTGTTTAGTGATGGCAAGTCCCAACCCGGTGCCACCATATTTGCGTGTGGTGGATGTATCCCCCTGAACAAACTTCTTGAAAATATTATCTTTCTGGTTATCCGGTATGCCAATACCCGTGTCAGTCACTTCCAAACGCAGCGTTGTTCGGTTGTCGCCTGCCCATGAGCATTGCATATCGACCTGTACCCAGCCGCGATCCGTATACTTTATGGCATTGCCGATAAGATTTGTCAGTATACGGCCAAAGCGGGTCGGGTCACCCATAACATACGGTAAAGTGGACTTTGTGTAGGGTCGCTTGATCGTCAATTTCTTTTCTTTAGCGATCTGGTCAAGTGTGTCTACAACGCTGTCCAGGACATAGCGTGGGTCAAAGCCGATGTTTTCAAGCGTCATCTCCTTAGCCTCGATCTTCGACAGATCAAGGATATCATTCACGATGGTCAGTAAATTCGTGGACGCACGGTAAACGGTGTCTGCCAGCGTGTAACGCT
>Ga0213872_10000173_pt1 | contig 57596 bp, 50 predicted proteins | sample VelepicomBERX_R2_FD_160071 | JGI IMG/M metagenome (GOLD analysis project Ga0213872, IMG submission 160071) | Rhizosphere microbial communities from Vellozia epidendroides in rupestrian grasslands, the National Park of Serra do Cipo, Brazil - RX_R2 | ecosystem: Host-associated > Plants > Roots >... | reverse complement strand
GCTTCGAAGCCATGTGCCGCATGATCGAGACCAATGTGGGCATCGGCATCGTCCCGCGTTCGGCGGCGCAGCGGCACCAGCAGACCATGCAGTTGTCGGTGGTTGAATTGAGCGATCCGTGGAGCGTGCGCGAACGCAGCATGGTGGTACAGAACCTGGAGACCCTCTCGCCGCACGCGCGCAACCTGGTGGATTTCATCAGCGAGCAGATGGCGCAAGGCGCGGCCCTGGTCGAGGAAGACAAGGTGGCGGCCTAGCAGTCAGCAGGAGCCAGGCAGCCCCCCCACCCCGGAACGCCGCCATGGCGTGCGTCAGAAGCGCCTCACCCGGCCATCATCATCCACAGGAATAGCAGCAGCAACGCCCCGCAGAACAGGATGCGCAAGCGTCGTTCCGGCAGGTGATGGGCCAGCGCCACGCCCCACGAGATGCTGAGCACCCCGCCCAGCGCCATCGGCAAGCCCACCGACCAGTCGACGTGGCCGGCCTGGGCATAGGTCCACAGGGCCACCAGGGTACCGGGCGTGACCATCGCCAGCCCCAGGCCTTGCGCGGCCGTCTGCGTAACGCCGAAGAAGGCCGTCAGCAGGGGCACCGCCACGATGGCCCCACCCACACTGAAGAAACCCGCCGACGCCCCCGCCGACATGCCCACCAGGGGGATGTACCTGCGCCCCAGCAGGATGGAACTCTGCACGCTGCGCTTCTGGCGCAGCAGCGTCCACAGGTAGTACAGCGCCAGCAAGCCCATGAAGACCGCGAAGGAGAAATGCAGGCTGCGCGCATGCATGGCGGTGGCCACGCGTGCCGACAGGTAGGTGGTGAACACGGCCGGCACGCACATCATGGCCGCCGCGCTCCACTCGATGCGGTTGCGCTGCCGGTAGCGCCAGAAGGCGATCACCACGTTAGGCACGATCATCACCAGGGCCGTACCCTGGGCCAGTTGCTGGTCCATGCCGTAGAGATAACCGAGCACCGGAATGGCGATCAGGCCGCCACCGATGCCGAACAGGCCGCCCATGGCGCCAAGGAGTCCACCCAACAGGAAGTTGAGCACGCCGGAGAAAAACAGAGAAGCCGTCATCGGTGTAAAGTGATGCCTCTGCCGCCGCCCCCAAACCGGGTCGCGGCAGCATCGAACGCTATGAACGATATATAAAAAAAGGAGACTGGCATGAGCGGCATCATCGTCGTGGCGCTGGAGATGGGCGTGGTTGCCATCATTGCGCTGGCCATCTACATGGTGGTCAAGAAGTAGCGCCAGCCGCCTGCCAGGCCGACAGTTTAGCGCAGGCGGCCGTTGCTGTCCCGGACGGCCACCGCGCCACGCCACCCCTCAGACAAGGACAAAGGAAACGCAATGGATTTGAGACTCAAAGGCAGGACCGCCCTGGTATGTGCATCGAGCAAGGGCCTGGGCCGCGCCTGCGCGCTGTCGCTGGCGCGCGAAGGCGTGCACGTGACCATGCTCGCGCGCGGCCGCGACGCCCTCGAAGCCGCCGCCCAGGCGATCCGTGACGAGACCGCCGCCACCGGCGCCGTCATCACCACGGTCGCCTGCGACATCACCACCCCGGAAGGCCGCGCCCTGGCGCTGGCCGCCTGCCCTGCCCCGGACATCCTGGTCACCAACGCCGGCGGCCCCAAGCCGGGCGACTTCCGCGACTGGACGCGCGACGACTGGATCGCCGCCGTGGACGCCAACATGCTGACCCCCATCGAGCTCATCAAGGCCACGGTGGATGGCATGATCGCCCGCCGCTTCGGCCGCATCGTCAACATCACCTCCAGCGCGGTACGCGCGCCGATCGACATCCTGGGACTCTCCAATGGTGCGCGCTCGGGGCTAACAGGCTTTGTGGCCGGGCTCGCACGCAAGACGGTGGCGCACAACGTCACCATCAACAACCTCTTGCCCGGCCCCTTCGAAACCGACCGCCTGCGCTCCACCGCCGTTGGCGCGGCGCAGGAGAGCGGACGCAGCGTCGATGAGGTGCTGGCCGACCGCCGCAAGCTCAACCCGGCCGGCCGCTTTGGCGACCCGGCGGAGTTTGGCGATGCCTGCGCCTACCTGTGCAGCGCGCAGGCCGGCTTCATCACGGGGCAGAACCTGCTGATGGATGGCGGGGCCTATCCGGGGACCTTCTGATCCGGGCAGGCGGGCTCCAGGAGCGAGGATCACCTTGCCAGTCTTGCAGAGAGGAAAGAGATGGATGCAAAGCAAGTGATGTGATGTATAATGCGGGCCTCGCGCGCCGGGCTATCTGGCCGGGTGCCGCGCAAGGAGGTTTGGGTGAGTGGTTTAAACCAGCAGTCTTGAAAACTGCCGACGGGGTGACCCGTCCGTGAGTTCGAATCTCACAGCCTCCGCCAAGAAATTTAAAAAAGCCCTTGATTTTTAAGGGCTTTTTCTTTTTTCAAAACGAACAGTATGCCATTGGGTATGCCACGATGAGTTGGCTCTGATGGGCTTGCGTTAGCCTTCTGTGGGCCAGCGACTGGGGCAAAACAGTCGTTAGTCACCTCAAAGGCTGCCCGTTGATTTGTATCGCTCCTTGATCCGGGGCCACCTTCTTCTACTTCGCTCCAGCCTTGGGACTTCAAAAATCAAACTGGGTCAATTTCTCCAGCAAATCAACAGTTACTATTACTACTACCATCATTTCACCGTCGATACGCTAGGCATCACGGTCTATGTTCGCGTGGCCACCAATTGAATTCGAATATCGATGAGGAAGCAGTCTCACAGGGCAGTTGCGTCCCATTCATTGACACTTCTTCGGCTCAACGCACACGCGAGCGCATCAACTGATCCAACAGACAATGAAGAATACAAGAGCGAATTCAACACCCGGGCGATATGAGCAAGGCTATTTTGAATATTTCTCGTTCCTGCTCTGCCTAAATAGATACCAGATCGAGCATAAGGAATGGCTTGAATCGTGCTTTCACAATTCAATAGGGCCGGAACACCCAAAATTCTTGGACGCCGTAGAAATCCGTGCACTTCTGATGCATGAAGCAACGCACTTCCTAGATTTAACAACGACCGCATGGGGGCACGAATACACAGTAAGAAAAGCGTTATTAATGGACAAGATAAGATCTGGTCAGCCCTGTCACAGGCAGCTTTCTGTCTTTAGGCTTAACACTGCCGAAATTGAGGTTCATAGGGCTTTGTTAGAAGCGTCAAAAACGTCTTTAGAAGGATGCGAGCTACAACACTGTCTCCGTACCGATGAGACCTATGGTCCTCACATTGCGATCGTCTACTCACACAGCCAGACGATAAAACATGTCGTCCCTTTAAGCATGTTGGCAGTAATAGAAGGGCATGCGACCGCCAATGAAGTCATCCGAAAAATCCTAGACATAAGCCGCCTAGACACGATCCCTAGAAGGATATCTATGTCGCAAATCGAAGATGAGTTTGATAAACACCTCTTCGATCCCGCAATGACAGAGTACACAAGTCTTCTCTATCTATTACGCATCCACTTCAGGGACTTCACATTGCTGGAGCTGCTTCAAGCTTTCTCTGCCATTGCCCGCTTCTCGTTGGATATAGATAGTTTGGACATGGCTATGTTGGCCGATTTTGTCGGATTTGCGCCAACAAGCAGTGGCACGGTTTTGGCAATGGATATGCGGCGGGGCTCGTCAAGAGCAGTGATCTGTTTTAAAACAATCCTCTTTATATATGAGTGGATTCAAGACAATCCGCGGCAAGAAGCTTCCCGTCTAGCACTTTTCAAAGGTACTCCCTCGTCCGCAATTCAAGAGTCCTGGGAGGCCAGAGGGATGAAATTTCTTGGGGCGTTTGCAAAAAATATTGAATTTCAAGCAAGCATCACCACGCTAAAGTCACTAGAGGCTTATCCAGATCACGAGATTATCTCTCAGAGCATGCAACACAATAGTAAAAAGCTCCTACAGAGCGCTGCGGGAACCTACGAATTTTCTGACTTATGCTTATTGGACTTCATGCTGACCGAAGACATGACGTGTGTCACAGCACCGCTCAGCATGACACCCGCAGCATCGGATCTTTTCGAGAATCACTATGATATCGTATCCAAAGTCAACGCGATCTACAGAGATTCTTCAGACGCTAAATTTTTCATGCCGATTCAGAATATTCAAGGCGCTTTATATCTATGATCACTCAACGTCCTCGTTGCAGCATACTTGAACATTCGTTTTTTGTCCGAGCTATGTGAGAGGCAGAGTTTACAGTTGGTTGAGCATATACCCACTCGATCATCTGTCGAACGACCTTCTGATCACGTGTGCTCATGAAATCGTCTTTTCCCAAGTATTGTAAAGATTTGGCTTTCGGTGCTCGGCTTACGGACCTTATAGCACCTTAGGCAAACCTCTGGCTCGTCTCAGCTACGCGAACTGGTCCGAAGGCATGGTGTGGTGCTCGCCCGAGCGTTATGGCGCCATGACCGGCATCATGAAGGCCAAAATCGATTGGATCCTATCGTCTTAGCGTACCATTCGCCCTTCACAAGGAAAGACCTTGGCCGTCATGGAGGTATCTGGTGGTTCCAATCCTTCAATGCGGTTAACCAGCTGCGCGTGTGGGGGCGATGGATGCGGATACTGACGATTCCAAATCAGTCATCGGTGGCTAAAGCCTATCAGGAGTTCGATGACGCCGTCGCCATACTACGAACGAGTGGTCAACGTGATGGAGGACCTGTTCAAATTCATCTTGTTAATGCGAGATATTTCCCTATTTTTGACGGACCGATACAGTGAACGCCGAGAAACTGCCGAGGAGCTTTCCAAGCGCACGAATCAGCCCACCATCTAAGAAGTGACATGCGTCAACCAACTCAAAGGCTTCCGTTTGTTGGTTTGCATTCAAAACTGCACCACTTGCGGAGTGCCCCCTCGGGCTGAACCAGGGACGATTAAGAAACTAAGCCGCCCTCAGCATTGTCGCCAACGAGCTCAGGCAAATGCTGCGCCAAGAAGACGCTCTTTTCAAAGCCTTCAATGTAGACATGAACGATTGGATCACGAACCATTTTGGCACCATCCATACTTTCCAAGGAAAGGAAGCCAAGGCGGTTATTGCTGTGCTGGGCGCTTCATACTGAGCGCCATGGTTTCTCGAGCCAAGCGCACCCTGTATGTTGTGGCCTCCAGAGCGTCGCGGTCGACCTCAGGACATGGACGAGCGATGGCCAAATTCATGGACAGCTAATAAAAAACGAACATGCGAACCACTTGGGAGCATCAAAAGCATGCTCCTTGGCGCCAACTAATAAAACGAGACATCTACATTTGCGTCGTGACCTATCTGCCGAAGTCGAATCCTTCCGACGGTCTTTCTGTCTGTGAAATAAGCTCCTGACAGCTCCATGTAATGCAGGTTCTGCTCTTGCACTCGCCTAACGTCAAATAGCGTCGTTCCCAAATACGGGGGACGAGCTGGATCTTGGGGAATTGATCGGTACATGTAATACAGTTTGCATTGGCCACCATCCACAGCAGGAGTGCTTTCCAAAGTTACCGACTTCGAAGTTTCAGTGTGAATGTCGATCAAGGTCTGCAAAAGCGTTTGCTTCACCACGGCCCGTACCGGTATCGTGAGTGGATGTTCCCCCTCCGTTATGATTTCACCAACCCATTGCCCATTTAAATCCGGGTAAAGACTAGTATCAAATTTCTTAACGACCTTCCAAAGACTTCGTGCAATTGCATTAGTCGTAATGATGAACACGATGCCTACGCTTACCCACGTAGCGATACTTAGCATCTTCATTATCGGCCAGTCCTCGGTCCAGAACCGCCTAACTACTTCATATGTAACGATGCTAACAAACGTCGTCGCTATCGCCACATACTTCAGCAGTGACTTGAAATCGATAATTCTGAACATTTATTGGATTTCTCTGTATGAATGGAGCCTGGCTTTACCGCTACTCTTCGCTGAAAGAAGCGCCACATAAGCTTCACGCAGGCTATCGCCGACGCCTATTGAAAATGAAATTTCTTCATTCGCAATCCTCTCAATTTCATTGAAGAGATATTGATTATCTAGACCGTCATTCGCGGTGTAGCCCGCCACCCCATCTGCTGCACAAAAAAGTACCACAAATTCCTGACTTCGTAAGAACTCAGCAATCAAGCGCGTTTTCTCCGAGACGAGGACATTAATCGCGGTCAAGCCTTCCAGATCATTGCTTAAGTATGACGCAGTGATTTTTTGCCCAATGTCGTCACCATCAATCGTTATGTACTTCATCTTTCTACCTTGGCACAGGCTGCAGAACTTCGCCCCAGCCGTTCCTATCTGTAAATTCCAAGTGTAATGAGCATCGGCCGACGATAATTGCCAAAACAGAACGCTCGTCGCGACGCTTCACCGCTAACTTTTGCCACTCATCCCGATCCACGTAGGAAGGAATGGGATCATCTTGAGGATGAGTATGCCACTCTCCTAGATAGCGAACGAGCCCATTACTTTCCATCCAGCGCCTCTTTGCAATGGCTTCATGCCCATTTGCTAGCCGCTCGAAAAAACTCCGAAATCGCTTGTCTGACTTCATGGGCGGCGTGGCCTCAATAACGTCAACATGATGCCCCCGCACGAATCCCAACAAAATTCCACCACTTTCCGGGGCATCTGCGCCGGTTTGGACGAAGTTATTGAATACCTCCATCACTGCGGGTTGGATCACGACGTAACTATCTGGTCCTGTCCTCTGCCAACAATCTACGTACGACATGCTGGACATCCATCAAAGCGTTCTACTGCCATACGCGTAGCGTTACCATCATATTTTTCATCCAGAACTCGTGTGCGCACGTTATTGCCGACGTGATCACACATCCAGTCCAGTACCAACTCCGACGCCAAGCAAGCCGCTTGAATGGAGGCGCTGGCCGCAAAGGGCACATACTCCTGCTCACAACCTTGTCCAGCGTAAATTTGTTCAATGGGCTGTACTGTGGGCAAATATCGCCCTTCTTTACCATGCAAAGTCAGGCAATAGGGGCATGCATGCTCGCTTTTGCTTTTCAATACGGCGCGAACGGCCACACCTGGGCCGACCGTCCAAACTGAAATCAACGCGCACTTGTCGACATACTTTCGCGTTAAGAGACTTCCCATAGCCTCCTCACCAGTCGCATCGATAATTAGGTCTTGTCCTCTGAGCACCACGTCCCGAATATCATTTGGGAGTGCCTTCACATGTACGCCCGGCAAAGTCTTCTCCAGCTCATCTCTCAGAGCTTCGGCTTTGTTCTTATCGAGGTAACCGAATCCTAAACGATGTCGTCCCAAGTTCCCGGATGCGAGCGAATCGTCATCGATTAGCGTCAGTCTCCCACTTCCAGATCCCGCCCCCGCTTTCATTAACAGTTCGGCCAGATATCCACCAATCGTGCCACAACCGACAACGGTGATCTTTTTTCCAGAAAGAGTTTGCATACCGGGAATGTTTCGTTGAGTTACGTAGCGGTTATCAATGCGGTTCACATGTATTGGATACACGGTGATAGCCCTCATCACTGATTTCTTCCTCAGTTTCTCCGTGGAAATGCGATTTCCTTCCGGACCGTTAAAACTGACAGAAAATGCGTAGTGAATCTTTGGGGCGAGAAGAACGACAGTAACGGCCCTAATCCCTTGCTCAATACACCGAGCAAGCCGCTCCTCAATCCGCCTTGCGGCGCGAGACTCCATGCCGGCCTGCCAATCCAGAAGGTCTCCAACCGTCTTAATCGGCCACTTTTCAGTATTGGGACGAGGACTCACTTGTGTCCTAACCAAGACCGCAGGAAACGGTCCCGTTAATCTGGCATCTTCCGCTATCGCAACCTTGTTGCGCGTTCGGGCGAGACTATCCGTGACGATAAGCTGATGTGGCGCGACATCGTTTCGCAAGTAAGTCTGTATATCTCTTGCATCTATATCAGCCACGTCGTACTGGCAAATCAGATCCGCCATTCCCCAGTAGACGAAGAACTCGTCAACGAGGTCATCTAAGGCTCGACCAGCCAGTATTTCATTCAAAACAAAACTAGCTCGATCGACACAGGCGAGCATCTGACCAATGGGGTCAAACACGTTGATGGCAATCAATGAACTGGACAAATAGCAAAGGGAACCTAGATTGCTAATATGCGGAGCAATCGGCCGAAGCCTTTGGGGGATTGTTCGTAAAATAATTGCCGGCGGAGCGCTAAAATCCTTGGAGACCAACATTGTGCATTCATGCGCGCCGTATTCGGTTTGCAAGCTGCCGGCCAGCTGAAAGCCAGTTTCTCCAAAATGCGCCACGTAGCGAAATCCTCGCCCTTCAAGCGCCTCCAGAACTTCCCAAGTATCTACACAAGACCCATTCATGCAGATTTTGTACGCCCCACAAGCTCAGAAGGACCTGCCACGGCAGCAGTCGCTGCGACAGCATCCCGAGGACTTAGTGATTTAACCCAACCCGGCTCGTTCGGGAAGCGCCGCCCCAGCTGCTGGATCAACCAGTTACAGGCCATCTGAGGATCCGACGAATCAATGGCGCCGGTAAGATATCTGCCGAATTCTTCAAACGCGCTGGCAGCTTCCTCAACTTTTTCTGGGCCAAGTCTGTTGGTAAGCGACTCTTGCTTATCCGTTGGATTAACCACTCCCGTGCGTAATGCTGCGGGCAATCCGAGCACGACTTGCTGCAGTGCCAAATCATCGCGACCGCGCTGTGGCTTAAACAATGGAGCTGCAGCTACCATCAATAAGATGGATGACGGACCGCCTTCTGGCCAGTTCCAGTCGCGATAGCCTTTGAGATATCGAACAACATGTCGTAACTGTTCGCCTTTAATTTCCACTTGCTGCAAAAACCAGTCCTTAATGGGACGCGGATCAGATGTTTTCCAATTTTCTTCCCGATGCGCCAGCAAGACCTTATCGGCAGGCAAGGCCGCCCAACGATCAGGAGCGGAATCCATCGCTGAATCAGCGAAAATAGCAAAGTCAGACCGAGTCGCCTTCATCAACGCAAAGTCTTTGTCTGGGATGGCATAAAGAGGAATATCAATATGCGCCAGGGCAGAAATTTCCAACCGGATACAGGTTGGCTTGTTAGTGATCATTTTCCAACCACGATCAACTACCAGCGGTGCCAATGCTTCTTCTGCCGCGGCGAAAAACAGCTGGCTTGCGTGGCTTGGACGAGCTGTTTGCGAGACGAAGCCCATCGGCAGGTAGACGCCATCGTCCAGATCTGCCTGTTGAGGGGTCTTTGCGGGCGAATTGATTGTCTTATAAGACCAGGAACCTTGAGTGAAGAAGCGCGGAATGGGAACCTCGCCTTCATAGCCGTTCTTCTGCAATACCTCAGGGATTCCCGCCCTCAAACGAATCCGGACCTCGTTTTTTGCTCGCTGCAGTTCTTCGCGCATTGACTGGGTCAAATCGAGATTATCCAGAAACGCACTACGATCTTTCGCATCTGTATGAAACAAGCCATGTAAATTCAGCATGAAATACTCCTAGATGTTCTTATTCGGGCCGTGGAAAAACTGTGGTGCTGCAGCGATGTGATCACGAAAGACGCGGAACAGGGGATCCCCGATGGCGCGCTGAAACGTATGGCTTGCACGATCCTTTAGAGTATTGGTGGCTGCGGGCGTCACCATATCGAGCCGTTTTACATCTTCGCTTTGATCGGGCGTGGGCTTTTCATCAAGGGACATATAGTCCTGCTTGAGAATATGGCGCAACATGTAGTCCACTGAAGACTCTTGCGCAGAGATGACGAGACTAAACAAGCTGTCCCCCCACTGGGATATCCCACGGTCAAGACTCGCTCCGCCCGGCATCGTTGCGCCATTGGTCATGGTGCCGATGGAAAGCACGCGGACCTTCGCATGCTCTCCTGACGGAAAAAAAGTCCTGACTTCATGCAAACCAAATAAGCCCGGGGCATTGCCAACTAGGCCTCCGTCGACGAAGGCGCCCCTGGGATTACGCGCAATAGGAAAGTACGTCGGTGCTGCGGACGTTGCCAGCGCCGCGTCCACCAGCGTGAGACGATGGTCCAACTCGAAGCTTGCGTGATGTGGCGTCTTGAAAAATTGCCCCTTACCTGTCGAATAGTTCACGGCAGGAATAAGTACACGGTGCTTAAGATCACCAATTGTTTTGACGCCGAATGTAGATTGAAGGACTTGCGTCAGACCATCAGCAGAATGTTTGGCCCGAGTCCAGAAGCCGACTAATTTTCTCAAACCTGTTCGGCTATCGAAAATTTTCGTCCCATTCTCTTCGAAAAGGGCTTGCAAAGATGCTGCTGGCAGCTCATCCGCAAGGCCAAGTGCCAGCAGGCCGCCAGCTGAGGTGCCACAAATCAGATCGAAATGCCTAGCAAGCGGAGCGCCAAGCGCCTCCTCAAGCTGCCTCAAAATAGCAGCTGAATATAAGCCTCGATATCCGCCCCCCGAAAGCGCCAGGACGTGATACACCGGCGCCTCATCTCCTTTCTCGTTCTCCATGCTCAAGGATTAGGCTCCTACGTTAGGTTGGACAGGTGTCGTCGCACACGCTATCTCAAATGCAGCAAGCATTTGGTGATCGATATCTGTCGACGTCGTACTCCGGTTTGCTGTAGAAATGCGGGCTCGTTGCGGATAGCACCGCTCCACCGACGAAGCGCCGCCGTCAGTCCTACACTACATCTAGACCTCCCCCAACCCACCTTAACTAATTCTAGTATCGTCTTTACATGTTTGCAACGTTCAAATATAGCTTTTTTGCGCCCAAATAAGTGGCAACGCTAATTTTCTAGGCAGTCCTAAGCAGCCCAGATCCCACTGTTGCATACGCGAGATAAATCGCATTCCAGGTGGAAATTTTCGAACTTGTAAGCATCTGCAATATCGATATGGGGAACGGATTTTCCTTAATCATCTATTTATCAACCTCGGATCAATGCTCCGAAAGCAATGCTGGCAAACTAGTCATCTCCCGACTTGCCCTCAACCTGTTCAAGCCACCAATCTCGCGCCCAAGCGTCCATGAAGACACTGTCAGCACCTCCTCTCGGAGTTGGTCGATTGAGGGATGTCGTTCCAACTCCTCAGTCACGACTTTGATCCATATGGCTGTGCCCTCAGCAGTGGCCCAGTAGTACGGCAGTTGTTTCTCCGCGCCACGCTTGATCACATTCATGTCGACCATGCCCTAGATGTAGCGGTGCGCGTTCAACTCGCGCACCGGCATCTCTCAATTCCAATAACTTTCAAACCCATATCACTCCAGTGAGCTTGAAGCACGACCGCTTTAAGCCATTTCCTAACTCATGGAGACGATATGCTCGCTATTCGTGTCATCTTTGTACTTAGCCTTCTTGGCAATGCCTTGGGCATCCTTCTGATCATTACTGGGGGATCCAATTTATGACCCTATGCTGCCCTCGCTGCCACAGCGTTGATCTCCGCTCTCAACAACGAGCCGAACACACTTGCAGTCTTCTCGGCGTCACTGCCGGTGCAGCTGTCGGTCTTTCCAGTGCATTGGCAGGAGCGGAAGCAGGCGCTATCACTGGCGCTCTGATCGGTCCGCTTGGAGTGATTGCTGAAGCACTTCTTGGCACCCTCACAGGCGGCACAGCAGGATTTCTTGCCGGCATCAAGCTCGGTCGGATGGTGGATCAGGCGCTAATTGGTGATCTTGAGTGCAACTATTGCGGACATGTCTTCTTTGATAAGACGACCTCTGCCTGAAGACTTCTCTTTATCTCGTTGTATTGCTCTCGCACCTAGCAACAGGTCGAGGACATTTCTATTTAGGAGCCTCGTAAATGAGCCATCTAGTACAAACCATGGCATACGCCAATGAAACTCCTTGGCACGGCCTGGGAAACAACTTAGCCGCCTACGCACCGATTGAGGTCTGGGCAAAGCAAGCTGGAATGGAGTGGACGATCCAAGAATCCCCAGTTTATTTCATGCCTGCTGTCACGGCAGCCCTAGCACCTGTGAAAGCTCAAAAGGTCTTATACAGATCCGACAACGGTGAAGCACTATCAGTCGTTTCTCAACGTTTTCAAGTGGTTCAACCACAGGAAGTGCTTGAATTCTATCGAGATCTCACTAAGGCCAATGGCTTTACTCTGGAGACCGCTGGCGTTTTAAAAGGCGGCCGTAAAGTATGGGCGCTAGCCAAGACAAATATGAGCTCTCGCATTAAGGGGAACGACACCATGAATGGCTACCTCCTCTTGGCAACAGGATGCGACGGCACGTTGGCAACGACTGCTCAATTCACAAGTATCCGGGTGGTGTGCAATAACACCTTGGCTGTAGCACTGGCCAATGGCGGTGTCGCCGTCAAAGTACCCCACTCCACTACATTTGATGCGGCAAGCGTAAAACAGCAGCTCGGACTGTCATCTAATGTATGGGATGACTTTATATATCGAATGAAGAAACTCTCTGAACGCAAACTGAAAATCAAGGAGGCAGAAGTATTCATTTCTCAACTATTTACCGACCCAAACCGCAGCCTTACCAATGCACGTGCCAAGCAGAAGGTCATGGCGCTGTATTCTGGAAATGGGCGAGGCGCCGAACTCTCCTCGGCTCAAGGGACTGCTTTTGGTTTATTAAACGCGGTAACTGAGTTCACTGACCACGAGCGAAGAGCTCGGAACAATGACTATCGGCTCGATTCAGCATGGTTTGGGACTGGAGCACACTTGAAGAGTCTGGCATTGCATCGAGCAATGGCTTTAGCTGCTTGAAACGGATCCAATCAGCATAAAGCCCGGTTAAGCATTGCTTAACCGGGCTTTTATTATTCAAAGAATTTCGTTGAGAAATTTCTCTACCACTTTTCGATCTTTTGGATTGAGCCTGCCTAAGGAAGTAACCAATTTCCCTAAAAGCTGCATGATCAAGATGCGTTGTTCATCGCTGAGATGTTCCATCCGGCCCAGCAACGCCGTCGCTTCCTCGAACATCTCAGGCGAATGAGCTTGAATAAGATCACTTACTTGGCAGTCCAGCAGTTTTGCTAGCTGCGCCAAACGAGTAAGTGTAGGCGAAATGACACCCGTCTCCATTCTGCTCACCGTTTCTTTCTCAACGTCCATCTTCTCAGCCAACTGAGCCTGCGTCAGTCCGATGGTCTTTCGTCGAGCAGCTATTAACGCCCCGACTACTTGAGCCAGCTCCTTTTCATCGGCTTCTGACTTTCGCTTCATGACACTCCCCGTCATCTTAGGTAAACGTTGAGTGTCAACTTTTTGCACCAAGCTTGGAATGACTCAATGCGTTAATGTAAAATAACGCATAACATCAATTTTTACAAAAGATTATGACTTTAAATGCTATTTTTTCATTCCAATCAAAACCTAATTCCTTCGAATATCTTCACCCTCTCAAGAATGGGAATGGCTCAGCAGACGCTAGAAATGTGGTGGAGAAATGACCATGGCTTTCTTTCGCGGCTGCGAGAAAGAAATACACGAAACGGCACCACATTGTCCTGAATGTGGCGCCCCACAGGTAAGCCGAGGGGCTGCCGCTAGCGATTCATCGTGGTTAGCGATTTCCAGTCTTGTCTCAGCCATTCTTGCTGGGATCTGCGCGCTGCAGGTCGAGACGTTCGATCACGATCAAATCACGGGCGGCGTTGCCCTTTCCGTCATCGGCCTCGTTTCTGGCGCTATTAATTTGCAACAAAAAAGGCCTGGTAAAGGGCTTGCCATCACGGCCGTCGTCATGTCGACCGTTTCCCTTCTCGTTCTCATTGGCTCGTAACGCCCTCTATTCAAACAAAAAGGAAAAATATGACCAGCTTTCTCAACTGCCCCCACTGCCAACATCAAGTGCATGAAAGCGCTCCGGCATGCCCTAACTGCGGAGCACCCAACCAGACCATGACCTATACCAGCTATGACCAGGTTCCTTGGTATCGCCGGCGCTGGGCGCTGGTACTTGCAGCTTTCGTGTTCATGCCCATTGCACTAGTCATTGTCTTCACGGGCGACGTCTACCTGTTCAAGGATGGCAAAGTCCAAGCCTTCCCCAAGAACTTCAAGTACACGCTTCTCCTCATCTTTGCGATCTTGGTCGCAATCCAACTCTCACGCTAACAAGCATCTGTAAGCCTCATATATGTAGGCTCTTCAGCTATTCAGGAGAAACGATGAAATATCTTTTAGCCGCTGTAATCGGGATGACGGGTATCTCCCTCCAAGCCCATGCCGGAAATAGCTATTGCGACAGCCGTCAACCGAATCGGGAAGTCATCGCCTGCTACAAAAGCGGGATTGAAGTGCATGCTAGCCAGATCAAGAAGAACTACCAAATCCTGATGCAGTCACCAAAACTTAGCCCGCAAGAAAAGGACGCGTTGCGAAAGGATCAAGAAGCATGGATCAATAAAGTAGGTCAACACTGCGGTAGCGACGTCCGATGCGTACACGATGCAGCGAAAGAGCGCAACGCCTACTTATATCTACGCGTGCATAAGTCCTAATTCACATTCAACGAAGGAGTCAATTATGAAGAAAATCCTCGCTACCGCGGCATTTTCTTTGCTCGGTGCCCTGTCGGCTCATGCGGGCAACGTGGGACAATGCGTCTTCCCGAAAACAACGAGCCAGAAGAATGGCAATTTGCAATTCAAGAAACCGATCGCAGTCTATAGCTCCCCAGATCTGAAAAGTAACCAAAGTACCTTGACTACTTTAGCGACATTTAGCGTGGCGAAAGAATCCAACGGATTGGCGCAGTTGGTGGAAGTCCCAGGCTTTGATGGTGGTAATCCGCGCGCAGGCTGGGCAATTGGATGGGTAAAGCTCTCGGACTTTGATTTCCAGGAACTACGTAATTGCAATTGACGGACAAAAAGAGCTGCCTAGGCAGCTCTTTCTAATTTGATGTTGTGGATATTTTTTGCGAATTATCAAGTCTTTTGTGTTCCGACTCGGACGATCCAGCTTCCAAGACTTCACGCTGTGGAGCCATCGTCAGCGTCGGTGATCTTCGTATATTCAATTCTTTCAATAAGCGGGCCACAATTCTGCGCACGGTCACGAAGTCATCAACAACCAAGAAATGCTGTTCTGGATTTGCCATCCCATTCCCCATTTACGAATTAGCTCAATCAGCCCCGTAGAAAACTTATAGCAAATTTCGGGACTACGCAGCGTCCAAGACAGAAGATTTCCACGCAGCAATTCCCACTTTCTTTCTGCTACTTTGCCAGCACTGACGTGATGAACCATATCGCGATAATATTGCGCGATCAATGAATCGAGCGTACGACATAAACAATGTTGGGGAACAGTAGCGCGTGAGTCTCGATATTCATGTACGAACGATCAAACTCAAAAAACTACTTAGGGGATCGGCATGGGATGGGGGTTTAGAAAGAGCATCAAGATTGCACCAGGCGTGCGCATTAATCTGAGCAAAAAAGGCGTCAGCGCCTCGCTCGGTACAAAAGGATTGACCTACAACACACGTGGGCGCGTCACCGCAAGCATTCCTGGAACAGGAATTCGCTATACCCAAAATCTGAATAGCCGAAAATCATCTGGCCGCCAGGATCCCCGGCTCAAAGGGAGCACATCGATCGACTCAGATGGCATCGTCCGTTTGTCCAAGCGCGAGCAAGCCACCCGTGATTTTTTAGACCTTCTGCAGAGTCGCCTAAACGATACGCTAAGGCAGTATTTTTTTTCTCACGGTGTCTACGTTGCGCCCGAAGATATTGCTGAAGCAGCTACGCTGGAAGATCATCAGGATTTTCTTAATAGTATTGCAGGCGATTTGGAAGTGACTTCTCGCGCCATTCGACTTGCTATCGACATTGGTAGCATTTCGTTGGCGGAAAAAGAAAAGGCAATGCGGGCGTTGTATGACATCGAAAAACGGTGCAGCGAACATGCCGGCGATCATGAAGGCTTGGAAGCTGCAGCAAACGAGCTGAATTCAGCTATCGCGCAATGGCCAAATCGCCCCGCTTTATTATGGCCGTTCATCGTCTGCATTGCCGGATGGTTGATCATGAGCTCAGGCAATCTGCCGCTTGGTGGCGCCCTCGTAGCCGGCGCCGTACTGTTCTCATTCTTCAAAATCCAATCCTTTGCTAAGCAGAAGTCGCAAGCCAAAGCCGAAATTGACGAAGCTGACCATCACTTCTCGCTACGCATGGCTACGGAAATTACGCCAAAACCTGCATTTGTCATGCCCGTGGACCGGACCCGAGCGAAGGCGTGGACGCTTGGCACCATTGTCGCTTTGCTAGTGTTGACCGCGCTGGTTCAGCCTCACGATGCCGGCAAGATACAGACCGCGTCTAGCGCCAATAGTGCAACCACGAGCGAGAATGCTGCCACCGGAAAAAGCACCTCCAAGCAGGTTAGCGACAGCAGTAAGAACGCAAAAAACGGAGAGAATGCCAAAGGCGCCTCTGATTTCAGCTGGTTACAGGGCAAACACCCTGCGGACGTCGTCAAAGACACACGCTTCAAAGCGGCTTTCTATAGCATATCAGCCGCCGACTGGAAGAAAATTGCTGAACGACTATATGTCAGCGACAAAGATGGCATTCAACTCAAAAATGGCTACTATTTTGCTGAAGGTTGTATGGCCCATTTTTGTGGTTCGGATATCGCCGCATTTTCGATTGATAAGGCTACTGGCAGAGGGACCGTCGTCTACAAAGAGACGACCGATTACACCACGAACAAGGCCAACGCTAAAGGATTCGGATGGCCGAACGCCTCGTTGGAAGGCTCACCAATCGTTGCATGGCTCACCTCAAATGGCATGAACGTGAGCAACGATCAGCCGAAAGCCACCACGGCGACGCCCACGCAAAAGACGAGCTTCGACTGCAGCAAAGCGCGTTCTTATGCAGAGAAGCTAATTTGCCAGGATCCCGAACTTGCACAACATGACCGTGAATTGGCCGATGAATTGGCTAAAGCCAAACTGGCCGCCAGTGACCAGACAGCCTTAAAAGCACACGCCCGGCAGGCCTGGAACTACCGCGAAACCGCTTGCCAAGATCGAGAGTGCCTGATTCGATGGTACGTCGACGAAAAGATTGCGTTGAAAGAGTTTCAGTGAGTCGATCATTTTTCCACCGATCTCCGGACATCCTTGAAACACGATGAAGATCGTCAGAAGCATTGAAGATCAAACAGGAGCGTATTGCGTCGACTTCATCGAAGATGAAGCCGATCGTAGCTTCACGTTCAAGGTATTTCGCAAGGAACCAGAAGACTATGGCCGCTGGTCTGTCACCGCCGACTATACCAAAACCCGATATCAGACGCTGTCGGATGCTGCAGAAGCGGCTGGTAAATTGATCCCATGGCTCGATATCCGGTTACTACACCATCATGGTAGCTGGCCACTCCGGCCCTAACCAAATCAACATATTCAGATACAACGGAGGGACTTTTTCTTGTCTTCAAACGAATTAATCGTACAACTGCAGCACCAGGTGATGTTCTTGAGGAATTCCTGTGCGGCTTATGACCATGGATGCAAAGAAGAAGCTGTTCGAATTGCTGTGGTCATTCGAGTTTTGTGCCATGACACCAAAATGAGCAACTCACTCCTCTCCCAACTCGGTGTAAAGCAAACGTTGCAGTTTGTGACCACGGCAGCTACGTTACCAGAAGGAATGGAAAACGATTTTGATTTTGGGGATCTTCTAAAAGACACCACTATCGGACACGATATTTTCTTCACTCCGGTTCAACCAGATAATCCGACGATATCAAGCTTAGACTGGTGGGAGCAGGATATTCTGATCCGCGATAAGATCTTCTTCAGCCGTAAGCATGTTGTGCTAGCAGCAGCAAACAAAGACGGAGGCGCTCACGTAGACACTCCTGATGCAAAGCTAAAAGCCTTCCGAGAAAGCGCCTTCCACCGGACGGTCAAAAATCCAGACGGCACCACCTCCAGCATCCCACTGGAAAACAATCATTTCCGAGTCCTGCGGCGTCTCGCCGATGAGCTGCTAAACAGCGAAGAATTATTGAGACTGAGTGTAACTGGTATCGGCGCGTGAATTCGGCTGCTTAAAGTCGGTCGTATCGAGAGAAAACTAATCCGTTTTCACCGCTGCCGTCCAGTATTCGAGCTCACATCGCTTGTTATACGGCACCACCGAATTCTCGTTGATCACGAACGTCCTGTACGCACGGTCTTTCACCATTGCAGCCACCGTCATTTGATATGGTGTGCCTGTGAGGCCGCTGAAGTGGATGCGAAGAACGACAGAAGCATCTGCGCCAAAATTGCCTTGGGCTGGCCAAGGCGCACCCAGCATCTCTACGCCCCGGAATCGGGCACTGCGGTGATAGCAATTAAGCGTCTGGGTCGCCAGATCAGCTACACTGCTTTCGATCCGAGCAACATCCACCTGCCCAGGAGTGCTATAGCCATTCGCGGCTTGGGTAGCCAGTTGCGGATTGCGCATGGCCAAAGCCAGAATCATTGATACGGGATCCATCCCGCCCCCTTGTTTTTGATTTTTTATGCTGTATTGATCAAGCAGATTAACAGTCTCGTTGCACCAAGCTAAATCGCAATAGCCGCAGCAATCATCTCTTTGATCTTGAGCGGCGCGGTGCGATGATTATATCTATCCTGCCATTTTCCGTTCACCGGGTTGTATGTAAAGGTCAAGAGGTTCGGTGTGAACGGGGCGTTAGTGACCATACACAACGCATAGTCCAATTTATTTTCCTTGAACGCATCATACTTGTTCGGTGTAAGTTCAACGGCCATTCCTTCGCCAGACAGCCCCTTCACCTCCACTTGCAAGAGCCGCTCGTTACGCTCTCCGGCAATGAACACCTCAGCTCCACTTCATCGAAGAGATTTACAACGAACGACGCATGCACTCAGCGCTGGGCTCTCAACCACCTATCCATTTCGAAACACCACTCGCTCGGCAAGCGGCTTAGTTTCTCCATCATCCTTGGCGCCGCCTGAGTGGGTCACTCCAAACAAGCCCAATCTTTGGCTTAAGTTTGAATCTGGCACCACTCAGTGGCAGGTTAAGCGAACCACTTACAAAGAAAACGATCAGGTTAACGTTCGGGAATTTTGCATAACTTGGATATCTGTAGAACCTTCGACGACCACTTTTAGAGGTACTGCCCCCACACCTAGCGCGCGTTCGATGATCAGATTGTCCCCATGCTCGGCCAATAATTCCTGCAGTTTCGTAAATTCACCGCACCAGATTGTCTCGACATCCTTGTCGCGACTGGTATCTCGATTGTTCGTTAGCGCAACTGAACGGACCTGCAAGCGACCCGATTGCGCCTGCCCTCCGATCTCGACGCCATATCCAGGTAACGACGGTTTCTTCGCAATAACCTGACCATCTTTGGCCCAAGCGGTCTTCATGCCCTCATTGACTTCATACCCCAGTTTGGCCAATCCCTGCAAAATGGCATCACGGCGCAATTCGGCCCCCCGGCTTTGTTGAGACTGCGTAATGAAGGCCTTACAATCATCGATCAGCCCTGTCATCACACTTAAGGCCGTCGACGAACTGCAGTTATTAATACGTTCCAGAAGCTTCACGGCAGGAAGATCACCAGCACGTAGATCTGCGGCCAGAGCCAACAATTCGCTCATTGCCACTTGGTGTTCTCGTGCCGCCTCTAATGCGGCGGCCAAGTCCAGGATCAAACTATCCAGCAGCAGATTTTGTTGTGAACCACTATCCATCGTTTCAATTGTGCGCAACCGCGACACGAATTCGGCCATCCTATCCGTCACGAGGATGGTTCCGAGCTCTGCGATCTGGTGATCAATACGTTCAATACGCGGGTTAGGCGCCCCTGATGTATGTGACACTTTCCAACCCGTAAAATCTTGCCCTTCCATACCGGTCATGAGACTCGATACTGCGGCGCGTTGGGCATCGCTGAGGTCGGTAGCCTCTTGCGGCGCTAGAAGCGCAAAACCTCGAGCGAGGGTTGCATCGGCGTTCTGAAGTTCAGTGCCAGAAGCAATGGCATTCAAACTACTCTCCAGCTCCGAAGGAAGCTCAATGCCACGCACTTTAAGTGCGGTGATCAGTGCAGTGGCGCTGTCCCGGCCTTGACGCTGGCGCTTTTTCGCTTGAGCGATCTTGTCTACGGCGATCTGTCTGCGTCTACCCGCATCAGCGCTCAAGAAGGCAATTTCATCAGGAACCTGCTTTTGCAAGTCCATAAAAGCATTTTGAGCAAACAAGGCACTAATCTGCCGTCTACGTTCCATTGTCGCAGCGATTTCCTCATCGGATAGTTCTTGAATGCGCTTTCCACTTGTCACCCAAACTTCAATAGCTTGGTCCAGACGACGTAAATGCCCCTCGCAGATGGCAATAATCTCTTCGCGCGTCACAATACGAACCACTTTAGGGCCACTCATTCCGACTCCTTTTGCAGAGCTGACTCAATGGCTGACTTCAGTCGGGCCTTCTCGTCAAGATTGCTGTGATACCAGGCCTGTGACGATATACGGTGCAAACGAGGAATTGCGCGACGTAGGACGGATGGCCGCCAGATATCTCGAGCCCGAGCCCGTTGCAGTAATTCGTGCCTGGGCGCATCACATTCGATGCCAATAGCATACAGGCCGGTCTGAGGATCTGCGATGGCAAAATCCATTCCGAATGCATCACCTTCCTGTGCGACGACCGGATCAAACTCCAACGAGCGTAGGTACGTATACACGTCATTAGTGAAGCCATCTAGTTTCTGACCTTGCTGCAGCCGCGCATTCACACGTTCATTGTGCATACGCCCCAATAGCACGCGACCGGAAGGAAGATCGCCATTTGACATCGCGCGGGCATATTCCATATACCCTTGCAAATAGTCGCGTGGAATAACGGGCTTGCGCTGGGTATTGAGCATGTCCGAAATATCACGGATAGGCATGGAGGTAATAAGAACGACCTTTTTGCGCGCCCGTGTCACTGCCACGTTCAATCGCCGCTCTCCGCCCTTTTGCCCCAGTACGCCGAAGAAGCGCTTAAAGGCACCTTGACCATTACGCCCGAAGGTTGTCGAGAAGATGATGACATCACGCTCGTCGCCCTGGACGTTTTCCACGTTTTTCACGAAGACAGCCATATCCTCGCCACCTTCACTACGCGTAGACTCCTCTTGATACGCGGAACGGAAGGCCGAATCTTTTTCTGCGCGCAGCTCCAGTCGTTCCTCGATCAATTCTGCCTGTTTCAAATTGAACGTAACCACGCCTACGGACGGACGCTGTGAGTACGGCTGTTGCCAGAGGTTGGCCAGATACTCCACCACTTTATCGGCTTCATCTGAATTGGTTTGCTTCTCGTACAGACCGTTCACCTGGTGCATCTCGATTGGCTTGATCTCTCGAATCGTGGCCTCAGGATGTCGAGCAGGCACACTAAGATTGTTCTCATAAAACGCGGCGTTGGAGTACCCAATGAGCTCCCGATAGACGGAACGATAGTGAATCTCGAGCGTCGTTTTGGGCAGAGCAGTCCTTGCCAATTGCAATAGATCTGGGCAATCCTTGATCTCACGACGATTCCACGTGTCATCAAACAACTCTTTTTCTTCATCGCTGGCATCTTCATCCGGTTGCTCGCCGTCAAAGAGCTCACTTTCATCACTATCCATACGGCCCGAGAAGAAAGCACTTGGCGGCATCTGCTTCTCGTCACCGCTAACCACTGCCAGATTCCCGCGGAAAAGCGTTGGCAGAGCGTACTCCACCGGCATCTGCGAGGCTTCGTCGTAGACAATCGAGTCAAACAGGTTACTTTTCAGTGGCAGAACACGGCTGGCAACATCGGGGTTCATCAGCCACACTGGACGCAACGACATGAGCCCCATGCCAGCCCCCAGTTCGATAAACTCTCTCAACCGGCGGGACCGCTGCCCCTTCAAGCGCGTCACATCCTCCCACTGCTTAGGTGAGGCCAAACTGCCGCGATCGATACCCTCCCGAAGAACATCACGATTCAGACGGCGCATTTCTTCATCCGCCACCGCCAACGACTGGACTTTGGCAACCGTTTCAGTCTGTTCCAGTAGAAGCTCCGGATTATCTTGCTCCATCCTGCGCTTCCAGCCCAGACGGGCCTCTCGGTTGATAATTCGGCGAACCTCTTCATCTAACTCACCCACAGGGACGTTGACCAATAGCGACTCGTGCGTACGCATGACCGCAAAGACATCCAGTGCGTCTTTGCCCAAGTTCTGGGATCGGGTGCGGAATTGCTGATATGCCGCTAACGTAGGTAGTGCATCATGAATTCGGTTCAACGCGGTGCGATCTTCGAGATTTCGCCCGATAGACTGCCGGCATTGGTCAACCAAGTCCGAGACCAGCCAGTCTTCAAGGGTAGCCAGTGCCTGCAGACTCAGTTGACGCGCTGCATGGCGCACGAACGCCCGCTCAAAACCGTCCAGAAGTTGCTCCACCGGAGCCCGATCACCCGTCATCACAGCAGCATCGAACTCGCTACCGCGGGGCGCCACCGCCAGGTGCTGGGCCAATTCACGGACCTCCTCCAACTTACGCAAACGAGACAGACACTCTTCGGCCAGCATCGGGCCACAGCTCAACGCAACCGTGTCCAGCTGCAATGCAGAGGCGATTGAATTAAGGGCGGTGCGATGAGGGCGCCATTGCTGTTCCAAGCGTGCAGCGGCCAATAACTTCGTGATCGAATCTGCCTCTAGAGGTGCGCCGGCGCCAGCGATGAATTTCAGCAGTTTATTGCGTCGGATATAGGTCGCCGGGTTCAGTCTCGCCAAGAATGTGAGCGGACGAACCGCTAACGCGGCTTGTTGGATCGTGTTTTGCAGATCCGCGTCGGCTGATTTTGCCAAGGCGGTCGATAATGGCTCGTCATAACCAGAATTGTTAATAGAAAGCAATTCTTGATAAAGAGTCTTGAGCGACGCATAGTGAACCTGACCTGATGAATCCGCTTTATCAGCTGGTCGGAATAGCGGGAGCCAGAGCGCCAGCCGTTTGCGCTGGACATCATCTAGACCGGCCAAACGCGCCCCATTGGACTTTAGCCATGCTCGGTATGGCTCGGGATCATCTACATCGAAGCTCGCAGGATGATCTATCAATACTTGGATACGATGAATCTCGGCGTCGAGGAAAGGCGTAAAGGCAGCTTTAAATTCCTCAATAGTTGCAGCATCGCCCGCGAAGGCTTTCAGCTGGACGAGTGGGCTTCCTTCAAATTTCGCCGGCAGCCAGTAGCGCGCCAAAGGTGCGCATTGCTCTTCGACCGTCGTGAGGGCAGACGGATCTAGGGGCGACAGCTTGCTACGCAGCTGCGGTATATTCAAAGGCGGTGTACCGGCTTCTAGTTGGATTAATTCGCCAAGAAGCGCCCGATAGCTCAAGCCGGTTGCCGGATCGACGTGATGCAGGGCGCGATGTAAGCGATCCAACTCCCCCTCTAATGCTTCAATTTTTGCAGCAACACGTTCACGCTGCCGAGCCCAGCCATTGTCGAATAACGAGCCCTTAAAGATGCTGTCCAATTGTTCACGAACAGCCCGAATTGTCGGCTCACGGTCTTTATTGACATCGTTGACCATGATGATCCGATCACCCAGGCCCTCGGCGACAAGGCGCTTGTAGACGACCTCAAGCGCGGCGTGCTTCTGGCAGACGATCAGCAAGCTTTTTCTTCGCCCGATAGCATCTGCAACCATGTTGACGATGGTCTGACTCTTACCTGTACCTGGCGGCCCCTCAACCAAGAGGCCAGGCCCCTGGCGCGCCTTGAGTACAGCGGATTCTTGTGAAGGGTCACTTGCGACCGTCAAATAGCGATCAATTTCGGCGACTTGCTCAATCGGCGCATCGAATTGCGCCTTTTCTTTCAGGCGGAGCATGGACTCCAGAGCAGTTCCTGCCGGCGAAAGCACTTTCAACTGACGCAGATCCTCGCCAATTGCCTGGCCACTAAAGGTCACATGGAACAGAACTGCCGAACATAAAAGCTGCCTTGTTCCTAGTGGAATCTCGTAGTTTGGCGCCGGCAGTACGCTCAGCTGGCGCTGCGCGACCGGCGCCAACATGCCAAACGCATCCATGACATCGGTGATTTTGAGCGCTGATCGACCAAGTACTTCGTCCGCTGCCGTTCTCCATGCCTTGACGGCCTCACGACCGAGCAATCCTTCCAAGGCAGGATTGATACGAACTTCCTCACGTTCACCGTCAAACGCCACCGCCACCTGGCCGCGGGTTCCCAACTCCATCAACAGCTTGACCGGCCAGAGCAAGATTGGGGTAACACGAGGACGGACTTTGGGACGCGTATCTTTGATGGCCAGGAACGGGAAACCCATATACAGACCATCGATACCCGTGTCGCGCTTATAGATGGAGGTTTGCCGGTATAACGCATTCAAGCGCCCTTCCAGCCCGAGATGATCAGCAAAAAACGCTGGATCCAATTGGATCGATTGAGAATTGCGCTGTAAAAGATGTTCAAGTAGTGATGCGCCGCTATGACGGGTGCCATTTATCTCCATCAGGTCCGCGCGGCCAGAAGACTTACTGATTGTCATACGGACGAGCGGCCCGCGCATGACGGCAGCCGAGACCTTCTTCTCGAAGAAATCTAGGATTTGCGATACATATTGCTGCTTTTGGGGCTCCAGCCACTGCTCGGCAGGAATGGCCAGCAATAAAATTGCCTCGTGCAAAGGCAAGCGCCGTTCAAGGCGGAATTGCTCCGCCAGCTCATCGACTATCTTCTTTCCCGTTCGCGCAAAGCCTGCGATACGGTCGTCAACCCGACGGAAAAGCTCAGTACGAGGCAATGCCAACTCTGCCTGTGCTGCTTCTCGACTAAACGTCCAAATATCGTTCCTGTCAGCCAACTGCTTGGCCTCATCCAGGACTGCGTCCACTGAGCGAAACTGGGTAATTGAGGCGCTCAGCAGGACAACTAAGTCTTCTTCGCTAATGACCCGCTTTTCAGACAGAGACAAAAGCCCAGGGTGGTCAGAATCAGGCAGCAGTACACGTTGCTGCTCCCATATCGCCGCCAAACGGGCACGCGACGTCGAGAGTAAATAGATACGAGCGCTGTCTTCATTGAGCTCAATACCTAAGCCAGCTGCGCGTTGGCGTACGACTTCTACCCGGGAACGTAGTCCGGAGAGCCATTTTTCAGTGCCCAATCGATCCAAAAAAGGCGGCACTGCGCCCGTGATCAGATCATAGGCCTCGAGCGCGTTCTGCAGAAGCCAGCTTGGATTGACGATATTGCCGCGAAGAATTAATGGAAGCTCGGGATTGAGCAGCTTCAGGGCGATCATCAGCCGGCAGTCTTCATCGATGCCGTCCTCTTGCAGCAGCCGTCGAAGCGCGGACAACGAAGTAGCCACAAGGCCAGCTTGCTCTGCCCAGGTGATTAAGACACCACGATTCAGATGATCCTTGGCCTCTTCCCAATGTTCCTGTTCTGCAGCTTTCAGCGCGAAGATAACCGGTTTGAAGAACCGCTGATTCCCAAGCGAGATGCTGCTCCCTTCAACGGCATCGACTTCCGAAACGTCCAGACGGGGAGCATCAACTGCTTTGCCGTCAAGCCATGCCTGTACTTGCTTCCATTGCCAGCGCTCGTAACGGTCACGTGCCAATAACCCGCGTAGCAGTAGATTGATCTGGGGATCCAGATTGTCTGGCAGGCTAACGCCATTGGTGACAATGTGGATCAGGAATGCATGTGGATTCGTCCCTTCAAAGCATGCACCATTGGTCAGTTGCTCAAGCAAAATCATGCCCAAGCTCCACCAGTCGGAGGCCGCGGCAACGCCGCCCGCAATGGCTTCGGGAGCCATATATCGGGTGGTTTCCAAAGGAGAGACCAGGTCCAGATCGAACTCAGCCAAGCGCGCCGAACCAAAGCCGCTGATCACCAAGTCCAATGGATCCCTACTGCGCACCAATAATGTTCCTGGACGTAGGTCACGGTGACGTAGCCCAGCTTCAGCGAAGCAGTGCAAGGCTTGTCCGAGTTCTGAGACCACATGGCGAATTGTTGCCATATCGCTCACTGCAATCCCCATATCAGCCAGCGTCCCACCGCTTAACTCTTCGGCGACCTCATATGCGCGCCCATCCCAGCGCCCTGTAGCGATAATTTCCGGGACATGCTCCCGAGGTAGCCTACCAATCACATCGTAGACAGCAGGATCCGGCTCCGCACCAGGCCGATATAGCGTTAAGACTGCCTGTCGGTTCGTATCGCGATGCTGGCAGATGTAACGTTCACGTACGCCATCTGTACTAGAGATACGCCGCTGCAGGCGCCAACCATCAATTTGTGTTTCTTCTGGGGTCGGCTCTACTAGCGTGCCGCTTACCGGATGCTCAAGCTCAGTGCCGGCATCATCCTCAATAGAAGTTCCTTGAACTGCCGCGTCGGCACCGCAGACGAGACACATCAAGTCCCCTTCATTCATCGGATGGCCACCTATGCATTGAAGTCCGGCCTTGGCTTCCGCCATCGAGCCTTTCTCTGTCGTGACAATTTCTTGCGGGCGGTCCCCCGGTGCCCGAATAGGTAAGTTCGAAAGCTCCCAGTTGCAGGGAGCGTTATTCACAAACCCTTCGCAAAACCATTCCAAGACGGACCGCTCGGTCCCACAATTTGGACAAAAACGCATCATGACTGCAAATCCCCTGGCGAATCTATTGTGTGACCAGGTACCTTCGCGGCGCTAATGTGGACCTGATGCCCCTGGTCAGTAAGAAGTTCTTGTAGGCGTTGAAAGTCGCCCCTCTTTGGTATTCCGGCAAACCAGACAGCGCCATCCTGATCGAACATGACGTCTAGTGACTTGTCACTGTCTAACAAGTGACGCTCATATTGGCTAAATCGGTCGCGCCCTAGTGCCGTTAAAAGATGCAGACGCTGATTGTCACTCCCGCGCAGCGGACGAGAGTGAGGCGACTGAATATCAAATGGGTCTGAAATGAGAGCATCAATAAGACCATCTGCCTTTTCCAATATCGGCATGATGCTCTCAACTGGATAGCCGCTATAGACAAGAATGTCTGCAGCCGTCTTCTCGCGTAGCTTTTCCAGTAGAAAAACCAACGCTTCTGGCTGCTCGAATGGCTCACCGCCAGAAATGGTGATGCCGTTGGCCTCAGATAACCAGGGCATCAAATGCGCCAATACAGACGCTACGGTCGTGGCACCCGTACTATTTGTCCACGTATCAGCAGAAATACACCCCGGACAGCGAATGCAGCAGCCCTGAAACCAAATGCCAATACGCTGACCTGGCCCCAAGGCGCTAATCGGGAAATGAAGACGGGAAATCCGTACGTCCATGGACTACAGCTTTTTCAGTTGCAACGTGCCGCTATGCTGCTTGTTCAAGATAAAGCGATCACCGTCCTGTGCGTCCTGATCAAATAATCCGCGCGCCAAAGGATTGATGAGATGCGCCTCAATCTGATTGCGAATCCCGCGTCCGCCATTGGACAAATCGCTCAGACAGCGCTCTTTCAAGGAGGATTGGAATTCCTCACTGACCTCAATAGAGATGCCCTGCCCTGCTATATCCCCCAAGACGGCACCCATCATCTGCGTGAAGATCTGCTCGGCAATATCAGGACGAATGAAGTCGAATACGATGACATTTTCGCCAATACGATTCAGGATCTCCGGTCGGTTCAATACCAGCTTGAAATGACGCTGAATTTCACCGAGCACTTTCTCTTGAACCTGCTCGAAAGCCTCACCTGGTAATACATTGGGCACACGCTCGCCTGATTCATCCTGGCGATAGATCCCCAGGTTGGACGTAAAGATGATGAGTGCCTCGGAGAAGTAGACGCGGTCGCCTCGCCCTGAGGTCAGAACGCCATCGTCCAGAATTTGCAGGAATTTATCGAGGATACGGGGGTGTGCCTTTTCAATTTCGTCGAAGAGCACAACGCAAAAAGGCTTTTCACGAATGGCATTGGTCAATTCGCCACCCACGTCGTACCCGACGTAGCCTGGGGGAGCGCCTATCAAGCGCTGATCGGCATGTTCAGCGCTGAATTCGGACATATCAAAACGAATATAGGCACTTTCATCACCAAACAGCAAACTGGTAATCGTTTTTGCCAGCTCAGTTTTACCGACGCCAGTCGGCCCCGCAAGAAACGCCACACCACGAGGTCGCCCTCCTTTGCGCTGAGATCCAACGCCTGTCATTGCCCGCTTGACCAGGTCTAGCATATGGGTGACGGCATGCGCCTGCCCCTTCACCCGCTTACGGATATCGCCTTCGGCGTGTCGGATCTTCTCGCGATCAATTTGCAGCCAAGGGTCTTCTGTCACACCCACTTTATAGCGGCGCACGGCGTCTGCGATCTTCTCAATGGCGACGTTTTCCACACGCGCTAGCGTCGCGATGGCATTCATGTCAGAGAGGAATAATCCCTCTGATCCATCAATAAAAGCGCGTTCAGCCTCTGCCCTGACTTCCGGAGAAGCCTGTTGAGCCCCCGGTACTCCGCGTAGTAAGGCTCTCGACAGTGCTCGACGAGCAGAATTATCAGGCTTGGACACAGGAATGTGGCGAACCCGAGGGTTATCGATCAAGATCCAATCTGGGATATCCCCCTCTTTATCGACGATCCAGATAATCGTATTAAAGAAGGGGCGCCGCTGCTCTCCGTGAGGGCGGGCTTGGGCCGAGTGACCTAAAACTACCGCCCGGGTAAAAAGACAATGTTCAGCTGCCGTCAGGGATTCGCTCCGCACCGCTAACCGTGAAGCAAAATCGATGATTAGTGCCATCGGCGCGGCAGAATGAGCAATTACCCTTTCCAGAGTATTGCTAAGAATATCAATTCCACCCACTACAGTACCATTGGCCGGCGTCAATCCAAGATTGGATAGAATCGTCTCAGCTGATTCCTGGGTGCCCTGAAGACCAGCATTAACTGAAAAGCCCGTCACAGGATTCCAGACGACCAATTGGGTATAACCCACCTCGCGTAATCCATCACACAGCGCATTTGTCAAAGGCTGTGCCGTCACCATTCCTGGTGCGACTTCGCATGCCTGGAGATCTCGTACATTCCCCGACAGAACAAATTGGCTTTTCAGCGGAATAAAGCGAAGGAAGTCGCGCAGCCAACGTGGCTTAACAAATTCTGACTGATGCGGTGTTTGATTGTTCATGTTCACACTGGTCAAATACTCGCCCGCATCCGTTCAACGCAAGATGACGTGCTCGTTCGCAAAAAAACACTTCAATCACGTCATTGTCCGTTGCCACCCTTCAACGGATACATTAGAGATACGGCAATTCGTTGTTATTCTACTCTTAGAAGACCGTGAATTTTGCACTAAGAGGTAATATCACCACTTGCCCTTCCAATAGCGTGACTTGGCCTTCAACTCCCCCCTTATCAGCTCATGTTCTTCCAGACGCCACCGAAGCTGTTAATGCCCTTGCATAGTTTGCTCACAACACCTTTCACTTTCAGCGCGGAAGCGAGTGTGACAGATAAGCTGCGCTCTTTCTTTGAACACCGGGAAGATTTTTCATCCATCATTGAAATGGCTCGGATCTATGATTCAGAGCGTGTACGTCTGCAAAGCTTACTCCCACCTATGCGGAGCAAGCTTGAAGATCAGGTATCGATCGCCTTGGCGGACCTAAAAAATCTCCACAAGGTGTGCAGGGCGTCTTCGAGCATTACTCTTCCAGCCATCACCGAAAACATGAACGGGGAAGATTATTTGGCTTGTGTATCGGTGCAATGCCAGCTTGAACGATTGAGCGACCTATTTGTGCTGAAACGATATGGAAGCAAAGATCCCCTTTCCGAAGAAGACATTTGCTCGGCGATTCGCTTCTTGATGCTCAATGAGGCCTTGAGCTTAGTGCTGGCACAGTTGGCGTTGGTCAAAAAAGAAGAAAATACCTTCTACATCCAGCCGTTCAATCAAAAAAGCCTGGCAGTATTACGCGCCACATGGTTTGCACGTTGGACCGAACAGAACAGCCATGCCGCGACGTTCGCCTATGTGAACAAACTTATACATAGCGGGGCTAACGCACCAGAAGCAGTTTCGCTAATCGCCACGCGGATTCTGGATCGCGATCTATCGATTTCTTGGATGAGGCTTAGCGAGTCTACGAAATCCCTCAAGAGCGTTGATGCAATTCATCGCGCATGCATGCTTGTTGCCGCACTGATATTTTTTGGCATAAAAAATATGCCGATGAAATGCAACAAGCAGGAGTTGGAGAAGTTGGGAATAACTTTTGACACGCCCAGTGAATTGCTTCGATATAACACAGGTTGCTTAGCCACGGACAAATTTGTTATCCGTGATGGGGACTTCTTAAAACCCCTTGTTGGAAGTATGTCCAAAGGACTTCGTACCTACTTCTCCTATTTGGCCAACTATTATTCAGAAGTAGATATCCTGAGGAATAACGTAGGTGGAAAGTTTTTTGAAAAGACAATTAGGACTGTACTTGTATCCGATGACGACTATAAAGGCCGCTATCACACTGCGGAGGGATTTGATCGGTATCAAGTCCTGCGAAGCGAGACACCGACGGCCTGCGATGTTGATCTAATCATTTTCGACCAACAACTTAAGCACTACTATTTTGCCCAAATCAAACATTCGCTGCCGGGCGAGAAAGCATTCTTTAATGCCGCAGTCAAAGCAGTTCAATCAGATTTCTCTGAAGGACTTCGCCAACTACGAGGTGCCAAAAAGCTTCTCGAAGAGGGTGAGCTAATCGAAACGCTGAAAAAAAGGGGCCTTGATGGAGCATCCAAGGAAAACAGCACATTCATATTGATACACAACATAGCCCAATTTGATTATCAACAAACTGTCGATGGTATTTGCCTATATGACTGGGCTAGTTTCCGAAATCTGCTTTTGGACGGGCAGATTGCGATGGGACATTCTCATATCCCAGACTCGAACCGCCTAGTTCGACTGAAGACGCCACTCGCCTTGGGCTGCCCTTCAAACGTAGTTCAACGATTGCTTAGCGAACATCCCGCTTACGTTCAAATTAAAGATCAAGCCTGGATGGCTGAGAACGTCACAACTAGCTATCAAATAGAGAATACTAGGTTCACGTTGTCAAGCCTCGGAATCTAGTACTGTCCTATTTCCAATAGCTGTTAAAGGCACCTTGCTACGGGGCCGGCCAGCACGAGATATCTTTTTTTTTATGACTCCGGTCTGGAAGGAACGATGCTTACCGGTAGGCTTCATACGGACATATTGATCACGTTTCGCGAGATACGATATCGCTTTCCCTAGCATCTCGCGCTTCTGGTGGTCGTAATGATCAACACGACCGATGCCCCAGTTACGGTACTTGCGTGGATCCTGATTGCAGTTGTGAGAAAAGCCTCGCCCCTCAGTCACTGCCTCCCAATGTTCACCCACGCCCTTGGCCAGCAGATAGTCGCTTTGCACCTCGGAGCCATCGAAGAAAAACGCGCAATGGAAGTGGTAACCGCCCCAACGGGACCACTCCATTTTCCAGATGTAGCCCACCGTCTCGTCGAAGACAGTATTGCTGCGCATCTGACGCAAGAACTTCTCCATATCGGCCTTGGCAACCCCAACATCTACACGCGCTAACGGTTCTGCAGGTGCGTCCAGCTTCATACCATGCAAGAAGTCCGTGGTAGCGGAGTCCGATTCCCGCATCAGCGCCACATGCGCGTCCTCAACGGCCTGATCATCCTTCAATATCGTCTCTCGATACAGGAAATCAACACGCACCACCAAGAGCCTACTATAGCGCTCAAACAGGGCGTTCAAATAGCTCCGTACGCGAGCCAGATTCTTATTCGGATTACGTGCCCAATCCGCCATCTTCTTGCGCGTACCGTCCACCTTGGCATCCCCGCGCAAACATTCAATGAAGTTATTGAAGATATCTGCATCGATCAGATCGCCACCATATGAAAGACCAGGTCTATTGAAACAGCAATCGCGCACGGGATGAATGGCCAGACGCCGGAAAAACAACGCCACGTCAGGGCTGTATTCGACGTCCTCGCAATAGAGATCGTAAAAGCTATGAAACCCCTGATAGAAATCAGCAAGCTTGGAGATCTTCTTGATGCTACACCGGCAGCTGTCACGCCCTGTGACTTCGAATGCCAGATCCTTAGTCTTCAAGACAAGCTCCATAAACTGCACTAGCCTCCACAAGGACTCCGTGCGCCTTCCTAAGAGCCTGACCTTCCCGTCTTCAGAGACGGCAGAGTTCAGCTCCTGGTCTACGGCTGTCGAACAGATGTCAGACATCGTCAATGGTTTGAACTGCTTGACCTTACTGGTCATGTACTTCTCCTCGTTCAATATCACAGGACACAGGCAGCCCTGCCAGAGGCACTCGTCTAGCTGCAATACAAGGTAAATGTGAAAAGGACCAGCTAGCAGGCTAGCCCTAAATGATCTGCGCTCCCGCTATGCGCAGTCACGGAACTTATAAGTACAGAGCTCTGTGTATTGCGATTGTGTGATTCAGTCCGCCATTCAAATACGGCGCTGATGTCATTGATAGCCAAATGGGCTACCAAGTCTGATGCTCAAGATTCAAGGATGTCAGCTGTGCCCTTTCAATCTCATAGGTTAACTAGTCTTAGTCAGAATTTACCAAGGGACCTTATTGGTATGAAGAGTACATGGGTTATGTAGTCGATCTTGTTAGTAGTTCTCTTTACTCTCCAATATCTTTCCCCTCCTAATCTCATTAAAAACCAGAATTACCTGATAGGACGAAACGCCCGCTGCGCTGAAATTGGAAAAGCCAATCCCTCGGGAAAGCGGAGCTTTCTAGTAATTGCAAAATGCAAAGTTAGGCCGACATCTGCGCATGGTCGAACCCCGAAAATCTCTTGCCTCGACTCAGCGTGCACTTGTCGCCTTCTCCTATGCCACTCCGTTTCCGAGCAGAGTACGGCAACCTCACTACGCCGAAGGCCCAGAAACAGGCGCGAGGAACTAACTTCACACTCCTGAAGTACCAACTTCCAGCGTCGATTTGCCAGCTTCTCTTTACAAATTCAGCATCAAAGGCGACTAATGAGCGCGTCCATAAGCCAGCTCTCACCGGCGGCTCTGGAGGCACGCCGGTAAAGGGGCGCGGTGCTTTAGCGTGCGTTAGCGCGGGAAAGGAGCCAGCCGTTGATCTCCGATTCGAGCCAGCCGACCGCGTCCTTGCCAAGACGCACTTGGATCGGAAACGTCGCGTCGTGGCGAGGGGATTTGGGATTGAGCTTGTCGTAAATCGCCGAACGTGATAGCCCCGTGCGGGCCTCGACCTGCTTGCGGCGCAGAATAGTGATGGGGGGAGAGTATGTTGCGGACATGCTGTGCCTCCTTTAGGCGGGTTAAGAACAGGAGGCGGATATTGACTATTTTCAGGACAGGAAAACACCTGGGATAGTCGGATATAAAACCATCCGATAGTTCGGAAAGCCTTATGTAGCCTAGGTTTTCTTATCCGAGATACGAGATTTTGGGCGACCGCCTCGCCGAGCAAAAGGTAAGCGCATGATGGACGCCGCCGTCTTCGCGTGCTCCAAAGACATACCGTGAACTTCCTGCAACCAAGCACTGACAGTGCCATTACTCGGAAACGTCGACGTATCCCGCGGATCAATATTTCGCCAATGGGTGGATGCTCCTTGAAGCATCCAGCGCAATTCGTCAGAAATATAATCGTGCCCCGAGGGAGACAACGCCACGGCCTCCGATGGGTCGGGTGTTTGAGTTGGCTGTCCCTTCAGCAGGGCGTCTAGGTCAAACGACAACACGAAGACTGTCTCTATCCTAATTTGGATCGGTGACAGAACCCCTTGTAATGAAAAACAGCCCCATACTGCGCCCATGCCTCCGGCGCCAGGATCCTGATGTTCAGGAATCCGCATCACGGCATGTCCTGAGGAATCGATGCGCCAACCTTGGAGAAATCGATCTTCCCAAGTGCCACCATGCACTTCAATTCGACGGCACGCCTGTGGACTCAACGTCAGCAACTCGACGAGCGTATCTCGTTGGCCCCAATATCCTGAGATAGAGTCGCCGGCATGCAAGGTGATACTTTGAGGTACTGATGTATGCAATCTGAGCTTATTTCGACCTGCATAGTGCAATAAATCAGCACCCGTGCAATTCGCAATTTTCCCGGCCTCCGTCAGGTTGTAAAAGAGCTTAGGTACTAGCGCCCCCTCGACTAACCTCGGTATTTCAGGCGAAAAGTGGCTGCGCCTGCTGTTCAACACAGACCAATCCACCTCAGGTGTCCCATGTTCCTGCGAAAGCCCTGCCGTTCCAGCAGGTGCGTCAGATTTCGCTTGACCATCCTCATTCACCATGACAAATCAGCCCTCAATAATTATCAAATAAGCGATATTTTTAATCCCAGCCGAAAGTGGCTCGTTTGGCGTCGGTTCTAGGATACTTGCAAAGTAGAAATTTTAATGGATGAGCGAAAGCCATGCTAGGCCCCATAAGGTACGCAGAAGCACTATTGAGTTAGAGGAGGCTCGCAGCATCTGAACTGCAGGCTGGTCACGTAGGCCAGCTGCTAGGAAAACGACGCGGGAGGATTAGTGGATAGCCGACGTTATTTACGACGAGGCAAGCGCCGTTGGCTCGGATGTCTCGAGTATTGGGGCAACAAAATTCCCCCAAGCTTGCATCAGCGTGCGTCGCTGCTCTAATAAGTCCGTGCGGTGGTAAGCGGCTTCTACTTTGTTTTTGACCATGTGCGCTAAAGAGCGCTCAGCAAGATCGTGAGAGTAGCCGTGTTCGCTGCACCAATCTCTGAAACTGGAACGAAAGCCATGAGCTGTAGCGATACGTTCAGCAACGTCGCTTTTTGCCTTGATTCGGCGTAGCAAGCTAGTTAGCACCATATCCGACAGTTCTACTTGATCGCGAGATGATGGGAAAACCAACTCTGGGTGTTTCCCTTCTTGTTTCCTTAGGATCTTGATCGCCTGCTCGGAAAGCGGCACACGATGCTGCATTTGAGCTTTCATACGGGCAGCCGGGATGGTCCAGGTCTTATTGGTGAAATCAACCTCAGACCACACCATCCCTCGTACTTCGCCGGAGCGGCAAGCCGTCAAAATCAAAAACTCCAACATAGCGCGCGAGACATCCTGTCGATGACCATGAAAGTGTTCAGAAACGAAGGCAGGAATCTCCTTCCAGGGCATTGCCGGATGATGTTTTGTGCGTTGCGCTTTACTCATCTGTTGTGGCAGTAGATGCTGCACGACATCGACAGGATTTGATTGGCAGTATTCGTGTGCCCACCCCCAAGCCATGACGGCGTGGATACGTTGCTTTAGACGATCGGCAGTTTCGGTCTTATTGAGCCAAATAGGACGCAACACGTCTGCGATATGCCGAGGTTGAATCTGATCAAGAGGGAAATTACCAATATGCTCGAACGCATATTGAGACATGGTATTAATCCATTGCTGCCCGTGCTTTGCATTTTTCCAGCTCGGTAGTAATTCAGCGTGCAGTAGGTTGGCAGCTTGCTGAAACGTCGGAATGGACGCGCAGCCGATGTTAGCTTTTTCAATAAGAGGGTCGATGCCGTTGCTGATTTTCTCGCGCATTTGCTGCCCCTTCTTGGCGGCTTCAGCCAAGCCAATTTCCGGGTAGCTACCCAGCCCGGCGTTGCGCCGCTTACCGGTAACAGGGCTCACAAACCGTAGCACCCACTTACCTTGACCAGGTGATCGTGAAGGATGAAGGCTCAGACCAGTCACAGTTCCGTGCGGAAGCACAGGGGAACCAGGCTTGATACTGCGCGCCTTTAATTCGGTTAGTTTGGCCATGATGAATTGCTTAGGGCAAAATTTAGTATGCCATCCAGTATGCCACTTCTCTCATGATTTTGGTGGGATGCATAGGTATCACTTGGACAACCAACAGCGCTAAACACCGCCAAAATCGGTCATTTTTTGGATTCAAGGGGTTTCAGCGGAACCATTATTAGCGGACACAGCCTCCGCCAGAATTTGTCTCAGAAGGCCCCGCCGGATATCACAATGTCTCGCGGGGCCTTTTGCTTTCTGGCTTCGCCGTCTATTGCTGTATCGGGTTGTCTCGCCTCGTTTCGCTCTATCCCCCTGCGAATGAGGTATTCTCGCGCGGCATCGGACCACGTATACCTCATCGCCATGCCCCCTCACTGCACAGCAGGTTGCCGCCGCACAACCAAAAGACAAGTCCTACAAGCTCGCTGATGCGCAGCGCCTGTACCTCTACGTGTCCACCTCCGGCACGAAGTCCTGGCGCTACGACTACAAGGACGCCAGCAAGAACAAGACCAAAACCTCCGGCCAATACCCTGCAGTCTCCCTGGCCGACACGCGCATGGCGCATGCGTAATTCCGTGACGCCCTGGCCGAGCCGGCCGAGATGGCCTCACTGCACCTTCACGATCACATACGCCGTTGAGAGCACACGACCGGCCAGGACCTTTTGTCCCGGCAGCTTGCGCAAGGTCGCCCTCAGGTGTCTTTGCTGGAAGTAGATTCCCCCAGAACCACCGGTCTGCGGCGACAACCGGTACCAACCCGCCCCCTGGCCGCCGGGAAAGCCAGAGGCCAGGCCTTGCCCGACCACAGGAGAGCTAAGGAAATTCATCGGCAGCCCCGTATCGGCATCGGCCAGGCTGATCCCGACGCCCTTGGCCACACTGGGGTCAGTAGCGTAGTTATCGGAGAGCAGGTAACTGATGCCCGTGTCAGCATTGACATAGCCTAGAGGCATGGCCGCCAGGTAAGCGCCCGTGGAAGCCTGTATTCCGAAAGCCGTCAGGTTGTCATCGGTGCCAGGGACAGATGGCGCTTTGCTGCCCATCCCAATATCGCATTTGAAGGAAATCGTGAAGGTCGCCTGGCGGGTCTGCCCCATTTCGAGCTCACTGATCGAGATTGGAGCAAAGACCACCTCCGGCGTCAGATTCTGGACGGCGCACGAAGGCAGCATACTCAGCCTGGCGGCCTTGCGCATCCCAAACGCCACGCCGTTATACGCATACCAGAAGCGATAATGATAGGCATGGTCTTCACCATCGTCATCCACCACGCCCTGCTTGGAGGTATAACCAGGGCCGCGCAACATCAGATAGCCGTTTGGCTGGAGGCAATCGTAGGTCACGGTGCCAGTACCCGGTTGTGCATCCAAAGGGCACCAGTTGCTCGTATAACCGCCAACGCCGACCTCGGACACAGACACACGGGCAATCTCCGCACGGATGGGACTGAGGTGCTTGGCGCGAACATAGATCTTCTGCGCCACTTCATCGATCTGGTAATTATCGAGGCGGCTGGACTGGTAGAACCGCTGGAGCACCTTGCCCGAACGCACGTGCGTGAGCCGGATGGCTACGCCAGGAAACCATGTCTTGTAGAATCCGTTGAGGCCATCTGACACACCCACCTGAACCGCTCCTCCCACACGATCATCCCCGTTGGTAGAAAAGACTTCATAGATCTGGCCGGCATCGGCCAGATCACAGGTCCACATGATGGTCTCGTCATTGATGCCAGAGGCTTCGCCAGCGGTCGCTACCGCCGAACCCAGGATCGTGCCGGGTGGCTGCACATCTGTACTGGCCAGGTTGATGCGGCCAAACCAGAACTGCGCGGAGCCACTGTCCAGTACCGGATTGCCGGGGTAGACGGCAAAACTGCTGCGTTTGCATACCGCCCCGGCTGGACCGGTCACAAGGGCCAAGGCAATCAGGAGCAGCAAGAGCGAAAGAGGTTGATGTCGTACCGCCTGAGGCGGCGTGATAGGGCAAGTCGCGGGCATGGTTGTCGCATCCAATTTTCGGATCCGCATGATGTCCCCAATGGGATAGCGAAGGAAATAGGGCGGCACCCAAAATGAGGTAGGCAAATGCCACAACCACGCGCAAGCTCCCATGAGCAAGACGGCGCTTCTGCAAATTGTGCTTTTTCCCATGGCGATTTGGGAATCGCCCTACAGCAAGGCGCCAGCATTTGCCCGAAGATATGCCTGCTGCCTGACACGTTCAGGTCCTCCCCCCCGAGGGAACGAACGTGCATGGCGGCGGCGCGACTCTCCGCTTATCTCCCCCCAACCCTGAACATAAGCGGAGCTTTCACCCCGTCGGACCCAACCGTCCGACGGGGTATTTTTATGTCCTCGCCATTACGCCCAGAGGGTAAATCCGATCCATCTCGCGCTCACCCGGTGTAGAGCTGATCCACGCTTCCCAGCCATCGCTGGCAGTCTTGCAGCGCCAACGCCTCTGCCCGGTCCAGGGACTGCTGCAATGCCAGGCTAGCCTCGGCGAGTTCTTCCTGTCCCAGCGCCTGAAGGCCGCCCTGCAAACGATGCAACATGCGTGTCACCCGTGTCACCTCACCGGCTGCAATGGCCTCCCGCAGCTTGTCCCTTTCCTCCGGCCAGGATTGCCTGAACGCCTGCATCAGTATCTGCTGGAGCGAAGCGGGCGCAATGGCGGGGCGATCCGGGGCCCGCCCCCGCCGCTCTTGTGCAGTTACCCGGGACAGAACGCCTTGCAGATCCTCAAGAGAAGCCGGCTTGTAGATGACGCCCGAAAAGTCACCGAACTCGTGTGCGGTCGCCATCGGATTGGCTGCGGTGGCGGCGACGATGACTGCCTGCGGATTGCGCTTGCGGATCTCCCTGGCCAGGGCCACACCATCCAGCTTGGGCATGCCCAGGTCGGTGATGAGAATATCGGGCGGGCGCGCCATCCATTGCGCCAATGCATCGGCGCCATCCCTGGCCATGCGCACCTGCGGATAACCCAGGGCTTGCAGCTGATGCTTGATCAAGGTCAGATTGACGTGATCATCCTCGGCAACCAGGATATCCAGGGCCGAGACCGTGGGCGCAGGCACGAAGGCAGGGTACGATATCAGCGAACGCGCACCGGGCTGCCCCGTCAGCGTACGCATCCAGTCGCGCCGATCGAAGGCGCTGACGTAGAGGCGCTTGTCCGCATTGCCGGGAATACGTGCGGCGTCGGCCACCATCACCACCGCAGTGACTTCCGCCATCTCGGCATGCTCAGGCCCCAGGCCAGCCGCGCAGTCCTGGGCGATCACCTGGAAGTCGACGGGCGACTGCGGCGCATTGTGATGCAGTTGCGCTCCCCATAGCCCAAGATAGGCCGACAGCATGTTGCGCAAGCCAGGCGTCTCGCATTGCAGGCTGATGACACGCCCTTGCAGCAGCGGCGCCGTCAGCTCCGGGACAACACCCTCGCTCTCCTGCAGACATTCCGGCAAGGAAACCTCCACCACGAAGAGACTGCCCTCGCCTAATTGGCTGTGCAGGGAAATCGTACCCTGCATCAATTCGACCAGATGCCGGCAAAGGGACAAGCCCAGCCCCGTTCCACCGAAACGGCGGCTGATGGTGTCGTCGGCCTGCTCAAGGGATTCGAAGATACGTTGCTGGGCTTCGAGGGAGATGCCGATGCCGCTATCACTGACCTCGAAACGCACTACCACGTTGCCCTTGCTACGCTGGACCTTCCTGGCTGACAGCCGCACGGCGCCCTGCTCGGTGAATTTCACCGCATTGCCGACCAGATTCTGGAGGATCTGCAACAGCCTCTGCTCATCCCCCATTCGCCTGAACTCCAGCTCGGGATCCGGCAGGCAGAAGAACTGCAGCCCCTTGTTCATGGCCAGCGGCGCGAACAACTGGGCACACTGCTCCAGCAGATCGTTGACGTTGATGGGAGCCAGCTTGAGCCTGATCGCCTTGGATTCGATCTTGGTGATATCCAGGATATCGTTGACCAGCCCCATGAGCATGTCGAACGAATGCCGGACCAGGTCAACGCGCTTGCGCTGCTCGCTGGACAACTCCTCGCGCGCCAGCAGTTCCATATGGCCGATGGCCCCGTGCAAGGGAGTGCGGATTTCATGGCTGACCTGGGCCAGGAACATCGATTTTGCCTGGTTCGCGCGGTCGGCCGCCGATTTGGCATCCAGCATCAGCGCCTCATGCGCCTTGCGCATGTTCATGTCGATCAGGCCCAGCAAGAGCACATCCTGGTTGGCGAAGCGAGTACGTGACCAGGCCACGTCGATATGATTGACACCCCCATCCAGCAGCCTAAGCTGTACCTCGATCACGTCCCGCTCCGCCACCCCGGGGACGCGCTTCTCGGCCAGCCGGCACTCCTTGACGATCTGCGCGTAAAAATCGCCCAGGGGAATGCTGGCATACTCCAGCATCCGCAGCGCTACCGTATTCTGCAAGACGACCTGCCCGACATCGAAGGCGATGACGATGATCCCCACAGGAAGAGTATCGATGATGGCCTGGCTGAAGCGCTGGGTCTCGATCAGGGCCAAGGCTTTTTCACGCAATGGCCCGATGACGAACCTGTCGAAGTAGATGGTAGCGGCCCAGACGAAGATCAATGCGAACAAGGCCCAGAATGCGCCCGTGATGAAATCGCCGTGCAAACCTTTGACTATATCTCTCCAGTTGAAGGCATAGACGACATTCCAGCCCGGCCCCTCGATTGACTGGGTGATGAAAAAGTTGCCGTCGTCGTGGAAGTAATGCATTGCAGTGCCAAGGGCAACAATCTGCACTGCATGCGAGCGCACCTGGCGCACCAGCGCAGCTTGATCGGGGGCGGACGGTTTTGCGAGAATGGTGCCATCGCGCTTGCCATCCAGAACAAACACCCCTGGCAGGTTCTCGTTACGCAGGAAGAATTCGACGAACTGGTCGCGTGGCACCGAAAACACGGCGGTAGCGACATCTCCGGCCTGGAAAGGAATGCGCACCGCCAGCCGCGCCACGGCCTCGCGTCTCAGCGGACCGGTAGCGGCACCTCCCATCCATAGCACCTTCTGTTCCTTACCGTCCGGCCCATCCATGAGCGCCACCGTCTCATGATCGAATTTGTTGTCCAGCGGCGCGGTCATCGCCTCCAGAAAGCGCCGACGCCCCTGATTCTCGATGAGGCGCTTCTCGCTCTCGGACAAGGGTGGCGAAATGGCCAGGAAATCGCGATCCGTGGTGCAGATCAGGCCTTCCAGGGTAATTCCGGGTTCGGCAGGATTGATCATCGGCAAGGCGGATGCCTGCCTGAGCAGCAGCAACAGGCTGGCCAGCCGCCGCTGATCCTGCGCCAGCTCCGGATGCATGATCAGCGAAAAGGGCACCACGGTCAGGTTTGCATGACTCAAAGAGCTGGCCTTGCCGTCACTGACCATTTGCTCGTAGCGTCGCACCGGCAAGATGTCCTTGGCATGGAACCGTTGCAGTCGTCCATACATCAGCGCGAACTGGGTCACCCGCGCCGACAGGCGGTCAACCTCCGACTTGATCTGCTCCCGCTTGTTGACGAAGAAGGCCACCTGACGCTCGCGAAACTGCTCATAGGCGCTGTCGACGAAGAAAAGCAAGGCCGTCACGATAGCGATGGACAACAGGACTGCGCAACCATACAGCATGCGCCGGTAATAACGCTCCGACAGCGCGAATGTCTTGCGTGGCACGACTAATGCTCGTCGATTTCCAGGAAGAGACGGCTCAGTTCCACATCGTTGTTCACGCCCAGCTTCTTCATGGCCGACAACTTCTGGTTGCTGATGGTCTTGGGGCTGCGGCACTGGCGATCCGCGATCTCGCTGATGGACATGCCCTGGCAGATCATCCGCGCAATTGCCAGCTCCTTCTCGGAGAGGCCTTCGATGCTACCCGGTTTGGCCTTGCCCCCGAACAGCCGCCCCAGCATCAATGCTGACAAGGAAGGCGGCAGGTAGATGTCGCCGATATGGACGTTGCGGATGGCCTGCGGCAGACTGGAGAAGTCCGACGTTCCCTTGCCGATGAAACCGGCGGCGCCCAGCTCCAGTGCACTTGAAATGATATGCGGGACGGTATGGGCGCTGAGGAAGATCACGCGGGTGGCAGGAGCGCCACGGCGGATCTTGCGCAGCAGGTTCAGGCCGTCTGCCTGCGGGTCTTCGTCGAAGACGTAGTCGCAAAGCAGGACGTCGACCGGATAGCGGTCCAGGCACTCCATGAGCCGCGCGATGCTTTCGGCGGCGAATTTCACCACCATGTCCGGACATGGCATGAGGATGCTCTCCACGCCCCGCAAGACCACCGGATAATCGTCGGCAATGCCTACCCGAATGATCGTTCCACCATATGTCTGCTGCTGTCCCATTACTCCATCCATCTGGAAATCATTTATCAAATCGCGGCCCCAAAGCCACTCGTCATCCCGGCGTCTCAATCCAGTGGCGGCGAACCACGCGATTTCCAGTCAGAGTCCGGACAGGCGTTACGCAAGCTGAGGTTCTCTCATCAAGGGCAAGCGTTCAAAGAAGGTGCTCGCCGGCAAGGGACGGTCAAACAGATAGCCCTGGAACAGTTTGACGCCCAGGCGACGCAACCAGCGGTACTGCGCTGCGGACTCCACGCCTTCGGCCGTGACGTAAGCGTCGAATCCCCGCGCGAACTGCACTATCTTCGCAATCAGCCGTCGGTAGGAAGGATTGGTTCCGATTTCCCGCACGAAGGACTGGTCGATCTTCACGCACGCGATCTGTCCGCTGGCAAACTGGTGCAAGCGGGCGTCGCCCACGCCAAAATCATCCAGCGCCACCGCCACGCCAGCCAGCTCCAGTTGCTGGAACACCGCTGCGCAGTCGGGCATACTCAGATCGCTCCCGCGTTCGGGCATCTCCACCATCAGGTCCAGCGCGGAGTCGCCCAGGGCGTCAAGGAAATCCCTGCAGTCATCGGGCAGTGCGCTGCTGTGCAGATGGGCCCGGCTGGTATTGAAGGAGATGAAGAATGGACCATCCTCCGGTGCGCAGCAGCGACGCCAGTGCTGCGCCACCCGCGCCAGCATGTGCTGCGTGGCCTTGACCAGCAATTGCGCCCCCTCCAACGGCGGCAGGAAAGCCGCCGGCGAGAGAAGGCCATGTTGCGGATGACGCCAGCGGATCAGTATCTCCGCGCCGCGCCAATAGCCGGCTGGTCCAACGATCGGTTGGTAGTACGGTTCGAACTCGCCACGATGCAGGGCCAGTTGCAATTCGCTCGTGCCGAACTGCTGTTCATCTTGATGTCGTCTCGATTGCTGTTGCTCAGACATGGCTATCACTCCTAGGTAATTTCATTGATCAGATCCCCGTCGTGGGGCGGCCCCGACGGCATCGACCGGGCGTGACGGAGAGATCGGGCTCTCGCCGCGCTGCGCATTGCCGAGGTCGTCGATAAGGCGGTATTCAACGCTGCCGCCTGCCCCTGTTTCAGGCAAGGGCAGCACCAGCGGATAAATGCGCTCGCTCCTGGGCGGCGTCATCATGTCCGGCTGATTGCTCACCGGTGTGACGCGCCCATCGCGCTGGAGCGCCAGGCTGGCAAACGAAGCGAAACGGTCTCCCTCATTGCGGCAGACCAGCACCCACGCCCCTTCTTGCCGCCGCAGCGAAAACGAAAGCGACTGCCCAGGCTGCGCTGGCGGTTCGCCCAAACCAGGCGGCCGATAGAAGATCTTCATCTGCGTATTGATGGCCAGCCTGACGCGCGCCTCGTTCTTGTCGGCACGACTTTCCGGCAACAAGGCGATCTCATACAGGTTGAGCCAGAACACTGACTCCCGATCCTGTGGCAATGGCTCATCCGTGTACAGCACGCGCACACTCTTGACTTCATGTGGCGCCATGCGCAACACCGCCGGCAAGACCAGCATCGGCGAGACGACCGTATCGGGCTGGTTGCTGCCCTCGCCGTTGTCGATCCAGGTCTGCACTAGGATGGGATAGTCATTGGTATTGACCAGCCGCAGGTCGCGCTCCCTGGCGCCGCCATCGAAGATCAGCCGGGTCCGCTCGGCCCTGATGCCGGCCTCGGCGTCCTGCGTCCCGCCCAGCAGGACCAGGACCATACAACCGCTGCGCGCCAGGGCGCGCCAAGTGCCAGCGCGAACTTTTCGCATCCACCGTTCTCTCATTGCTGCTCCGTTCTGCCATGGTCCGACCGATTCGCCGGCATATCCTGACGCGTCATCTCCAGCGCACGCGAACAGATCGCCTTGATCCGCAGCAACGGCTGCCGAAGATCCTGCCCAGTCAGGTCGTACCGCACTTCGCATTGCTCGTTGCGAGCGACGCCCCAGCGCAGCATCAGACTGCCGGCCACATTCTCGGTGCGCACATAGGCCTGGCTGCCCTGTCCGACCATGCCGATGACCGTGCCTTCATCGTTGACGACATCGGCGCCCATCGGCACCGGGCTGCCGTCCACACGCCTGACCTGGATCAGCAAGGCATTGCCCTGACGCGTCTTGAACTTGACCTTCACGGCGGCACCGGCATAGGGAATGACGTCGCGCTGCCCCTCGATCAGTTCAACCTTGCTGCTCATCCCCTCGGACATCAGGCCGATCAGGTTGTGGCGATAGGGCAGCAGGGATGGCACCAGCGCATAACCACTGCTGTCCACCCTCCCCCCCTGGCCATTGAACACCTTGGAACCTTCGGCGCCCGGAGCCTCGATCAGCGCGAAGGTGTCGCTCAGATACTGGCCGAAGGTGAGGCCGCCGTCATGGATGGCGACAGCGCCGCGCACGGTGGCCGCGCCTTGCACGTAACCGTTGCCCTTGGAAGCGCTGGCGTTGACGCTGACGCTGGAAAAGCGCTTGCCGATGTTGCCGCTGATGCTGCTCTGCTCAGCCCCTGCTGTCTTGGTCACATCCAGACCATAGTTGACATCGGCTTGCTCATCTAGCGTTCCCGTGAGCGAACTCTGGTAAGTGTCCAACCCGTTGGCGCGACTAAGCGACGAACTCAGCACAGGGCGATTGCCCATGGGCGCTCCCAGGGGGATGGAAATCGACAGCAAGATCGACGTCCCGCCCGCGCCTGCATTTCCCCACTGTGCCGCGCCAGCATCCTGGGTCATCTGCTGGCGCTGCACGGCGGCGTTGAAGCTGATGCCATCAACGACGGTCGAATAGCCCGCCTGGAGCTGCACCACCCGACTGCGACTGTCGTAGTAGTTCTGCGTCAAGGCCGACAGATAGACCGAGCCGGCACTGCCCAGTTGCTGGTTGAGCGAGACACTGAACCGCGAACGCTGCTTGTAGGTCGAGGAGACCAGGCTGTTACGCCCCATCCACTGGGCGCGAAGCCGCTCACTGAGCACATCTCCCAGCTCGCGATAGCCCGCAGTCGAATAGCGATAGCTGGCGATGGAGAACGACGTCCCGGTGCGGTCGAAGGTGTGGCTGTAGGTGATATTGCCCATCCATCCACTACTGCGCCTTTCCTGCCCCAGATCGGCACGCGAATAGTTCAGGTTCAGCCCGATCGCGCCCACGCCGCTGGCATGCGATCCTCCCAAGGCCATGGACTGATAGCCGGAGGCGATGCGCAATCCGGTATTGGCGGTCAAGGAATTGCTCACACCCAACTGGTAGGTGACATCGGAAAACAGGCTTCTTCCCTCCGTGTCCCGAGTGCGCCCCAGCAGGACGCTGTAGCGCGCAATGCCCGGACGCATCGATTCCGGTACCGCCGAAAACGGCACGCTGAACTGGCTGCGCGTGCCGTCGGCCTCCAGCACCGTCACATCCAGGTCGCCGTTATAGCTAGTAGGAAAGAGATCCTTGATATCGAATGGTCCTGGCGGCACCGTGGTGCGGTAGATCTCACGCCCTTTCTGGGACACCACCACTTGCGCATTGGTGCGTGCGGTGCCACGGATGACGGGCGCATAACCCTGCTGCGATTCAGGCAGCATCCTGTCGTCCGACGCCAGCTCGACACCCTGATAGCCCAGGCCCGAAAAGAACATGCCCGAGGTGTAGCTCTCACCCAGCGTCAGTTCGCTGCGCAAGCCAGGCAGTGCCCTTTTCGCGTAGGTGCGCACCAGGTTCCAGTTGGCGCCGTTTCGGTTGTCATAACGCAGGCTGCCCTGCTGGCGCAGCCGCCACATGCCCAGGTTGACCCCGCTGCCCGTGGACAGATAGGTGGAGCTGCTGCTGGAGCCGGCCAGTTGCGACGCGTACTGGCTGGCGTTGTAATTGACGAAGGCAATCGCGCTGCCTGCGTCGAATTGCCTGGGATCGATATATCCTCTGGGTCGACTGTCCAGCAGCGACTGCGGCACCTGCACATTCAACTTCAATGCCGACAAGTCAAAACTGGCCGATGCGCCCGCGAGCAAATCACCGATCGCCTGGCAAGCCGCGCCCGGCGCATACGCCTTCAAGGCATCGTCGGATACGCCCAGCCCTTGAAGCTGGGAGATCGAGAAACAGGCCTGCACCGGCCCCTTCCCCTGCGCCTTGAAGACAATGTCCTTGCGCTCGACAAAGCCGCCATTGAGGTACAGATCGACCCGATAGCTGCCCGGCTCGATGCTTCCTACACGGCTGAAACGCGCCAGGCTGCCCTTGTTGATCGAACTGGAAAGCTCCAGCCCGCCCAGGAAAACGTAACCATCGTCGGCCGGCTCCTCACCCGCGCAGGATTGCTGCGACACCGGCAGCAGCGCCGCAGCGAAGCAGGCGTATCTGCCGCCGCGCGCTATGCGTTGCGCCCAGCGCCGCGCCTTAATGGATCGGATAATCATAAACGGCCTCACCACCATAATCGTCAATGATCTTCATGCGCACCGTGGCCTGGTCGAGCTGGGCGGCGCCTTTGGCAAGCGGCAAGGAGATTGTCCCCATAGGCGCAATCAGAACACCCGTGGCCAGTTCTGATTCCTCATCGCCGCGCACCAGAGAGGCCCGCTCCACGACAATGAAATAGCCGCTATCGTTGCGAGCGATAAGCTCTCGCGCTCCCGCCTGCCCACCCTCGGACAGGTTCAGGGACTGGTAGATGTGCGACATGTCCTGGCTACCCGCCAGCTCAGTGGGGCGGTAGAACACCTTGAGCCTGCTGCGCACCGTCAGGACCAATTGGTTGGCATTGACCGCGCTGGCCTTGAGCGCTGGCACCTGCAGGAAATTCAGGAAGAACAAGCTCTCCCTGTCGGTCGGCAGATCCTCGCCAACATAGGACAGGCGCACGACCTGCGCCGAATCGGGCTCGATGCGAAACATCGGTGGCGTCGCCACAAAGGGCGAATCCTCGATCTCGCTGCGCGCCAGCGGATTGCCTCGGTCGAACCAGATCTGCACCAGGTTCGGATACGTGTCCGGATTGGCGAAGCGCAGCCCTTGCTCTTTCGACGATGCCACATAGATCACCCTGGTTCCCACCATCGTCACGCTCGCGTGCGCAGCCATGCTGACCAAGGACACCATGAGGGCGCACGCCCAGAGTGATAATGCATTGCGTGTAATTTTCAATTTATCCTACCTACTTGCATGAACCAATCCTTCCACCCGCCTCTACACCGGGAATAGTCGGCAACCCAGAACGCAATACCCGGCCTGTGACCCGCAAGGACCAGCAAACCAGGTACGCAGATAGCACCAGAGGAACTGTCGGCCCAGGAAGCCGGTAGAGGGCGCTCGCCAAGCCCCCCCCCGCTCCCGCGCGGGAGCTGAGCAGCAATTGATGAGAGGTGCGACTGCACCCAGGACTGACAGACCAGGCCGACGCCATCGCAAGGTGACCGGGAGAAGCCCACTATCGACCAGCCTCCGAACCCGACGACCAGGCCGCACCGCATACCGCTCCCGCCACCCGCACCCGGCGGACTTGCCCCAACCGGGGATGGATGACGTCATCTGCGGATCCCGGGCAGCTCAGGCATGACAGCGCCAGAGCCGATTCAGATCAGGACCCGCAGCGCCTCCTCAGAGATAATCCAGCGAGTACTGCACCGAACCGATCACTGAACCAGCAGTCGCAGCGCCGCCTTCAGCAACGTAGCGAACGGCGAATACCTGGCTGGCAGTGCCGCCGCTGCCCGACGGCAGTACCAGACCGCTGACCGAGGAGGGGGCGCCGCCCACCAGTCGGACGGCATTGCCACCGGACTTGTCCAAGAGCTGCAGCGACACATTGGTGGCGCTGCCGACGTTGACGATATTGCCGCCGCTGGTGGAAGAGCTCACCGCAAAGGTCGTCTTCACAGGCACCGACGTAGAAGAGCTTGCCGAGCAACCGCTGACGGAGACGGTAAAGGGCGTCTCGCCGGCGACCTTGCCATCGCTGGACAACACCGACTTGGCCACGGTAGGCAACAACACCAGCGCGCTGGAGGCGCCGTCCACCGAAATCTGGCAGGTCTGATCGGATACCTGCCCCCGGAAGGAAATCGTATTTCCCGCAGCAAAAACAAGCGACGGCGCAGCCATCAGCAAAAAGGCAATCTTTTTCATTTTCGAACTCTCCTGGTGATTGGAACAAAGGTTATGCACAGCTCCCCGTGCAAGAACGCATTGTCGACTTTCACCCTCGCGCGCACCATGCGAGATTGCCCATTGTTCAGTAGGGCTAAGCGCAATTGCAGATAGGCTGATGCCTATCGACCAGGCAAGATCCCAGTGCGCGTTCAGGCGCGCGCAAGTCGGCTCGGCAAGGGGAATGGCGTTGGTCGATGCCAACAGGAGAGGTAAGGCGATCTGCCCGTAGGCCGATGGCCGCAATCGGATTGCGGAGAGTTCTCTTGATGCGAGTGAGGGCGCTGCGCCCTCACCCTGACAGGCCAGCCGGCACCAGGCCGGCACTGGGTACCCCGACCAAGGCGATGACGGCCGGCAGGTGTCCCAGACCGAACAACACAGCGCTAGCGAAGACGGCGGTCCGGACGATGGTTCTGGATGGCGTACCGCCACCGCGTTGCAGGAGGCGTCACAAGGCCCACACCAAGGCACTCATGAGGCCCCGGCGGATCAGCACTTCCTCGGCGATTCCGCCGCAGAGCACGCGCACTTCCAGAGGTAGCACCATGTCCGCTCGCGGAGCGGCGACGTCGGCCGACAGACGTGAGCAGCTCCACAGCAAGGCCGCGCCCAGGAGGCCGCCCAGCATCCCCGGGGCGCATTGCCTGGCCAGTACACCGGCGACCGGATGACCCGACGCCAGACCCGAGAGCACCGGCGCATGCAGCCCGACCGTCGATGCGCACCTGGCTCCAACCATCGCCGCCGACACCGGCAACAAGCTGCCTTGCAGGGCCGACGCCATGCTCAGCAGATGGATGGGAAACGGCAGCGCCCGGTCAGCCACGAGAACAGGCAAGCCCAGCCAAGCCAGCGCCATGACTCCGGGCAGGCCGGCGCCAACCATGATGAAGAATATACGTAAGCTCGACACGAACTCTCTTTCGTGACACGACAATTCCATCGCCATCCAGGCAGTTCGGTCCACCATCTCCGGTGAAGAGATGCGCTGGCCGAGGCACGTGTTGCGCTTAGGCTCTTCCCCGGTCGAGCATCAGTCACTGCCCAATCTGCGGTAGACCATCAGCTGTTCGGGCGACAACAATTCCGGCATGGCCAGGTGACAGCGCAGGTGGACTTCCCGCAGTTGCCCCTGGGCCAGGACAGCTGCGCACCCTGGACTGCAGATCCTGGTTATTGGCGCGACCGGCGCGGAAGAGTTCACCCAACGCGGCCTCGGTGGTGACGACCGCCTCCCCCGCGCCGATCGCATCCTGTTTCATCTGCGCTAGCAGGCCTTGACCTATTTGTGCCAGACAACAGCAATGCTGTGATCGGCGGATATTTTTATAACGAGCGCTTTTGCTTGCAGCCGACGATGCGTGGCCTGGATGAAGGACAGGCTGAGGTGGCCTGTCGCTGTGAAGAGCAGATTGGAACAGCTTGATTATGGGCGACCGCCCAAATCAGATCGCGAATCCCGCCCATCCTCGGTTTCGAAGAAAAACAGCACACTACGTTTCTCGATTGAGCGGGTGTACGAAGCGCCTGATGCCTCCCGATCGAATTGGGCGCGGTTGAAACGAGTTGCGCCGAGCCGGCCGCCCCCAGTAGTCATGAGGCAACCCAATAGATGCGGGCAGTTTTTGCTTGCTTATCTTTAACTGAAAAAGGAAGAACCATGAAGAAAATGATCTTTGCAGCCGTAGCACTTGGCGTTGTGACCTCCAGCGCTTTTGCTACGGATATTGATCCGAGCAGCATTACAACCGTCCCTGCGACGGTAACAGTCGCCGCGCCGGCCAACATCACCGCCTCCTTCAAGCCCATTATCATCCCGAGTGGCCCACAGGCGGCGTGGACTGATGTTGGGGTACTGACTGTAACGAGTACAGATGGAAGTGTAGTTGCAGCTCAAGGCGACGTTACCGCCCCGGACTACAGCGATCAGTACAATTCCTGGACTACTACTGGGACAAACGATACGAATCACAAGATCAAGCTCGCAGTGAGCACCAACGACTCTATTAGTTATGGCTACCATGGCACCTCCCATATTTGGAGGCTCTATTCCAGCGGAACTCCCATCAAGATCCAGCTCGCTTCAGACCAGGAAGTCGCCGCAGACAGCTACACCTTCAAGCTGTTCGCAGCAAAATTGCTCAACTAAGTAATTCTCGATCAACACAGTCATTAGAAATCATACTGCCTCGTGATCTTTCAACGAGGCAGTTTTCATTTGGCTGCAGCACAAATCTTGACGCAGCTCCCCGCCTCAGCCTCCAGTCAAATAAAGAGCATCAGCGCCTCATCGCCCCCTGAACGCGGATATCGCAAACCCAGCCAGCCCGCAATATCAGCGACCTCATCCTGGCACTTTGGGATTTCGCCCATCCTTCATGTGAAGCACCGCCCATTCTCCGCAACAGTGCACTTGGTCAAACTATCGTTTTCTTCAGCAACGGGGTGAAACCATGAAAACGACCATCGACGGCAAGCAAAACGACAGGTACGGCAAAGGAAAATTGGCGCTGCTGGCCCTCATCATGCTGGTCATAAACGCAGGTGTTTCGGCCGAAGAAATAGCAGCCCCATTGATCACGCAGCAACGGAATTTTGGCATCGAATTGGGCAGGACGCGCGTGATCTATCACGGCGATGCAACCGGGGCGATTCTCGATGTTTCAAACGCACAGGACTACCCTGTCCTGCTCGAATCAACGGTTAAGAACGAGGACATGAAATCAGCTGCGCCGTTCCTGGTGACGCCGCCTCTGTTGCGTCTGGAGGGAGGGCAGCGTAGCAAGTTGCGCATCGTGCGCACCGGCGGCGACCTGCCCGCCGACCGCGAAACCATGCAGTGGCTCTGCGCAAAGGCGATGCCCCCAAAAGACGATTCTGCAGAGGCGTCGCCGCAAGCAGCAACAATCAGGGTGAACGTCCTGGTCAACGAATGTGAAAAGCTGCTCTATCGCCCGCAGGCGATCAAGGGAACGCCCGAAGCGGTCGCCGACCAACTGTCGTGGTCAATCACCGATGGGAAACTGGTGGGCAACAACCCAACGCCGTTCTACATGAACTTCAAGCTGCTGTCGGTCGGCGGCAAGGAGATCAACGCTCCAGGTTTCATCGCCCCCTTCAAGAGCAAGACCTTGGCATTGCCGACGGACGCCGCGGGCGAGGTGCAATGGAAGGTCATCACCGACCTGGGCGGTGATAGTCGCCTCTTCAGCGCTGCCCTCCACTGAGCGTGGCCGCGATGAAGACCTCAAAGATGGTGCTGGCATTGAGCCTGGCCGGTCTCCTGTCCCCCGCTTACGCCGGGCACGCCTACCAGTTCGATGTCGCCATGCTCGACCAGGCCAACCAGGGCGCGGATATTTCCCTGTTCAATCAGGGCCTGCAGCAACCGGGTACCTATGGCCTGGACGTACTGATCAATGGCGAGCGGGTGGACCATACCGACATCACCTTCCGGGTGATCAAGGATGCGCAAGGCAAGTCGCAACTGTCGCCGGTCCTGAGCATGCAGCAACTGGCGAGCTGGGGCGTCATGACCAATCAATATCCCGCCCTGGCCGCTGCCGACGGCAGCATCGATCTCAAGGCGATTGCCCAGGCCAAGGCCGTGCTGGACCTGCCCGGCCAGCAGTTGTTGCTCAGCATTCCGCAGGTAGCCTTGCGTCCCCACTTCCATGGACTGGCGCCGCAAACCCTGTGGGATGAGGGCGTCACCGCGTTCCTGATGAACTACGCGGCCGGTACCTCGCAGGGCGTCTACGCCGGTGGCGACGCGAGCACCGCATCCTGGGTGCAACTGCAACCTGGCTTCAATACCGGGGCCTGGCGCATCCGCAACGCCATGAGCTGGAGCAAAGGCGCTGGCTCAGAGGGTAAGTGGCAGTCGGCCTACCTGTATGCCCGGCGTCCCCTGTATGCGCTCAAGAGCGCCCTGACCTTGGGGCAAAGCACCTCTTCCGGCGAGATCTTCGATGGCGTGCCGTTCACCGGCGCGATGATGCAAAGCGACGACGCCATGGTGCCCTACAGCCAGCGCGAATTCGCTCCCGCCATCACCGGCGTGGCGCGCAGCCAGGCTCGGGTGGAAGTGCGCCAGAACGGCTACCTGATCTATACCACCATCGTAGCCGCTGGCCCGTTCTCCTTGCGCGACGTGTCGGTCGGTTCCAGCGGCGGCGATATCGAAGTGACGGTGCGAGAGGCCGACGGCAGCAGACAGGTGTTCACGGTTCCCTACCAGACGCCTGCCATCGCCCTGCACCAGGGCTACCTGAAATACAGCGCCACGGTCGGCCGCTATCGTCCCTCGGATTCGGCCATCGTCAAGGCGCCGTTCGTACAGGCCACCCTGATGTATGGCTTGCCCTGGAACATGACCGCCTACGGTGGCATGGAGGCCGCATCTCACTATCACGCCCTGAGCCTGGGCGTAGGGAAGTCGCTGGGCCAATTCGGTGCGCTCTCGCTGGACGGCACGATGGCCACCGGGCGGCAGGCCAACGCCACCACGCAGAGCGGGTCGACCTGGCGTCTGCGCTACAGCAATACCCTGCCCTGGAGCGACACCTATCTTTCGCTGGCCAGCTGGCAATACGCCTCGGCCGGGTATCACACACTTTCGGAAGTGCTCGATAGCTATCGTGAAGACGGCGCGCCGGCAGCGACCCACAGCGACGGGCAGCGCCGCGCGCGTACTGCGCTGACCCTGAGCCAGTCCATGGGAAGCTTCGGCAACCTGAACCTGAGCGCAGCGCGCACGGACTGGCGCGACGGCCGCGACAGCGACATGGCCTATACCATGGGTTGGAGCCGGCGCATCGGCACGGTGTCGTTATCGCTGAATTGGAGCAAGTACAGAAGCCGCTCCTACGATGGGCAGCAACGCAGCGACAACTCATTGAGCGTCTGGCTGAACATTCCGCTGGGCCACGACATGCAGGCCAGCTGGCACGGTTTCAGCCAGGACGGCAACCAACGCCAGCAACTGAGCCTCAATGGCCAGGCCGTTGACCGGCAGCTCAACTGGAGTCTTCAGCAGGACTACCATGCGCACCAGACGGGCGAGAACACCAGCGCCGCGCACCTGGGCTGGAGCGGCCGCTATGGCCAGGTCAATGGCGACTACAGCTACAGCCAGAACATGCGCCAGGCCGGTGTGAATGTGGCCGGCGGAGTGGTGATCCAGCGTCATGGCGTCACCTTCAGCCAGCCGCTGGGCGACACCGTCGCCCTGGTCGAAGCGCCGGGCGCATCCGCCGTGGCAGTGGATTCCACACCGGGCGCCAGGACCGACTGGCGCGGCTATACCGCGGTATCGGCCGGAAGCCCCTACCAGGCCAGCACCATCAGCCTGGACCCGCTGACCTTGCCCAATGATGCGGAAGTGGTGCGTACCGACACGCAGGTGGTGCCGACCGAGGGCGCGGTCGTGGAGGCCAAGTTCGGTGTCCGGGTGGGTGCGCGCGTACTCATGAACCTGCGGCAGGAAAACGGCAAAGCGGTCCCCTTCGGCGCACAGGCCTCCGTGGTCGATCTGCCAGACCGCAGCGGCCTGGTGGGCTCTGACGGCCAGCTCTACCTGAGCGGCATGCCCGACCAAGGGGTATTGAACGTCAAGTGGGGCGGCCAGCAGTGCCGTGTTCCCTATACCTTAACGGGAACGAAGATCGTGGCAGGTCTGCACCAACTGTCTGGCGCATGCGGCCAGGCCGGCAAAGAAGAAAGGAAATGAAGATGTCTAAAGGTATTGGTCGTCATCTGGTTCTCTGGACCTGCGTATTCGGCTGCACGCTCGCGCCACTGGCCCATGCGACGGAGGTCAATGCAGTCTTGCGCCAGCAGGGCGTCACCCGGGCCGGACGCGTTCACGATGGAGCACAGCTGGGCGTGCTCTACCTGACCTATCACGGCAGTCATGCCGGCTTCAAGGTCTGGAGCGAGACGCCCTCGCTGTCGCTGACGGACGTGAACGGGCTGCATGCGCCCATCCGTGTGCGCCTGGAAAACAAGGACTGGCAAAGCGAGCCGGGCAACAAGTACGCCGTCACCACCACGTCAGCCCAGGATCGTGTAGAGCTGAACCTGGTGGCCGATGGCGAGCAGGCCCTGCCAGCCGCTTCCTGGAAGATCGACTTGCAGGCGGCGATATTCTGAGACCGACGGCCCTGCGCGCAGCAGTTCAGGCGTCCTTATCTGGCTGGGTGGCCGCTTCCACTCTCGCCATCCATGCGCGGCATTGCTCGACCGCTCCGGGCTGGCCTTGTTCGAAGGCCGATTGCAAGGCCAGGCAGTCGGCGGCGAGCTCCTCCAGGCCCAGCGCTTGCATGCCACCCTGGAGACGATGCAGGATCCCCACCACCGGCGGCACATCGCCTGCCAGCAGGGCCTCGTGCAGGCTATGCTTGTCCTGCGGCCAGGATTGCAGAAACGCCTCCCGCAGGATCCGTTCCAGCGAAAATTCAGCTGGCGGCGGGTTCGCGCCACCAGTGCGGTCGAACCCCGGAGCGCTGGCAAGCCTTTGCAGCACCTCCTGCAGCGCATGCAACGAGGCAGGTTTATAGATCACCTCATTGAACAGGCTCAGTTGCGCATCCGTTTTCTGGCCCCGGTTGACTGCGGTAGCAGCCACGATGATGGCCTGCGGATCTTGGCTGCGGATCTCCCTGGCCAGTTCGACACCATTCAGACGCGGCATTCCCAGATCGGTGATGAGCACGTCGGGGCGGCGCTCACGCCATTGCGCCAGCGCCTGGGCACCGTCGCGCGCCAGGCGGATACGGGTGCAACCGAGGCTCTTGAGCTGATGTTCCATGAGCAGCAGATTGACGTGATCGTCCTCGGCTACCAGGATATCGAGCGAGCATTCCTGCGCTGGCGATGGTTCGGCCGCGCCGCTGTCTTCAGCGGTGACGGTCGCAGTCGGTGCCTGCATCAAGGCCTCCAGCCACGAATGACGATCAAAGGTGCTGACCTGGCGTACGCGCCCTGACTTGGCAGTGTGTCTGACCACCGCCATACTGAGCAACACGACGTGACTGGACGCGTACCCGTCCTTGAGCACGAAGGCCAACTCGCTGTCTTCGGCAACCAGATGGATGTCCGCCGGTGCATCGGCAGAGCTCTCGTAGGGCTGCGCGCCCCAGCTGTGCAGGTAGGCCGCCAGCATGGCGCGCATGTCCTGGCGCTGGCAATGCAGGGCCACTCTCATTGCGCGCAAGGGCAGCGGCTCGCCCGGCTCCGAGGGTGGGGCGCTACCCGGGTCGATGCGGCGCAGGGGGAGCTCGACGCTGAAGACGCTGCCTTTGCCGGGCTCGCTTTCCAGCTGGATGACGCCACCCATGAGGCTGCTCAGGGAGCGGCACAGGGACAGCCCCAGCCCGGTCCCGCCAAAGCGGCGGCTGATGGTGTCGTTGGCCTGTTCCATCGGCTTGAAGATGCGCTGGCATTCCTCGGCGGACAGGCCGATGCCGGTATCGGCCACGGCCATGCGGATCATCTCTGCCCCGCCCTCGCCCACGATGCGGGCAGCGCTCAGTACGATGCCACCCTGCTCGGTGAACTTCAAGGCGTTGCCGGTGAGGTTCTGCAAGATCTGCGTGAGCCGCTGGCGGTCTCCTTCGACCAGGCAATCCAGCTCCGGCGAGGGCAGGCAATGGAAAGCCAGTCCCTTGTTCTGCGCCAATGGCGCAAACAACTGGGCGCACTCTTCCAGCAGATCGTTGATGCAAACTGGCTCTCGTTGCAGCGAGATCGAGTGCGCTTCGATCTTGGTGATGTCGAGCACGTCATCGACCAGGCTCATCAACATCTTGAAGGAGTGGCGGATCAGCTCTACCCGTTGTTGCTGCTGATCGGTGAGGCGATCCCGGGCCAGCAGCTCCATGTGGCCGATGGCGCCGTGCAAGGGCGTGCGGATCTCATGGCTGACATGCGCCAGGAACATCGACTTCTCGGCGCTGGCCCGTTGCGCCTGGGTATGGGCTTCCAGCAGCAGGGCTTCATGGGCCTTGCGCACGGTCATGTCCAGCAGCCCGAGCAACACGACATCCTGGCCGCCATAACGCGATCCGGACCAGGCCACGCCCAGATGATGGGTCTGCCCGTCGGGCAAATCCAACGCTGCCTCGATGAGGGTGTGATCGGATGACTGCCCAGGGTTGGCGTGGGCCGCACACTTATCGACAATATCCCGGTAGAAGGTGGCGGGGTCCGCATCGACATGCTCCAGCATGGCGGCGGCCACGGCATTCTGCCGCAACAGCCGGCCGCTGCCCGGTGCATAGACTGCGATCCCGATGGGCAGCGTATCGATGATGGTCTGGCTGAACTGGCGCTCTTCGATCAGGGCGACCGCTTTCGTCTGCAAAGGGCCGATCACGAACCGTTCGAAATACAGCGTAGCCACCCAGACGAAGAGCAAGGCGAACAGTCCCCAGAAACAACCGGTGACGAAGCTGCCATGCAAGAGATAGCTGATGACATCATCCCTGGTGAAAGACTGGACCATGATCCACCCTGGCCCCTCAATGCTCTGCGCGATGAAGAAGCGGTCGCCATGACGGAAATAATCGATCTCCTTGCCCAGCACCGCTCTTTCACGGATCTTCTGCAGCACGTCCTCATGCATCCTCAAGCCGGAGGTGTAGAAAACCTCGCCCTGATTCTGGTTGTTCAGGAGGAAGAAGTCGGCGGTCGGGTCATCCTTGGAGAAAAACGCGCGCAGCTCGGTGGGCGGCACATAGAAGACCGCCGTGGCAGGCCCTTTGCCCGCGAGATGGATGCGGACCGCCAACCCGACCACGGCCTGGCGACCGATGAGCTTGAGACCGGTTGCGTTGAGCCAGATGGCTGGCTGCCCGCCTCCTCCTTGGGCGGCGACCGCCGCCGTGTTTTCATGCACGAACGCTTGGTCCACGCGTTTGGCCAAGGAATGGATGAAAGCGCTCTCGCCTGTGCGCTCAAGCGTCAGGCGCTCGTCCGGATCCAGGGGCGGAGAGACCGCCAGGAAAGCGTGATCCGCGGTGTAGATGAAGCCATTGAGGGTGAGGCCGGGCTCGTTGGGATTGAAGATGGGCAGCACGGAGGCATGCCGCAACAGTTGCAAGAGGCTGTCGAGATAGGCCTGGTCGCGCGTGGACGAAAGCCGTGTCACCAGTG
>Ga0213872_10000172_pt1 | contig 58334 bp, 63 predicted proteins | sample VelepicomBERX_R2_FD_160071 | JGI IMG/M metagenome (GOLD analysis project Ga0213872, IMG submission 160071) | Rhizosphere microbial communities from Vellozia epidendroides in rupestrian grasslands, the National Park of Serra do Cipo, Brazil - RX_R2 | ecosystem: Host-associated > Plants > Roots >... | reverse complement strand
TCGCAGAAGCCGCAGAAGATGCACTTGGTCAGGTCGATGTCGTAGCGCGTCGTGCGGCGCGAGCCGTCGGCGCGCACGTCGGACTCGATCGTGATCGCCATGGCCGGGCACACGGCCTCGCAGAGCTTGCAGGCGATGCAGCGCTCTTCGCCGTTTTCATAGCGGCGCAGCGCGTGCAGGCCGCGGAAGCGCGGCGACATCGGCGTCTTTTCCTCGGGGAACTGCACCGTGATGTTGCGCGACAGGAAATGCCGGCCGGTCAGGGCCATGCCCTTGAACAGCTCGGTGAGCATGAAGCTCTTGATGAAGTCTTTCAGCATCGCTTCTTCACTTCCAGATGTTGAACGGCGTCTGGATCCACACGCCGACGACCAGCAGCCAGACCAGGGTCACGGGAATGAAGATCTTCCAGCCCAGACGCATGATCTGGTCATAGCGGAAGCGCGGGAACGTGGCGCGGACCCACAGGAACATGGTGACCACGACGAACACCTTGGCCACCAGCCAGAGCCCGCCCGGGATGAAACCCAGAGCCGCAATCGGGGGCAGCCAGCCGCCCAGGAACATGATCACGGCCAGCGTCGAGACCAGGATCATGTTGGCGTATTCCGCGAGGAAGAACATCGCGAAGGACATGCCCGAGTACTCGACCATGTGGCCGGCCACGATTTCCGATTCGCCTTCGACCACGTCGAACGGGTGGCGGTTGGTTTCAGCCAGGCCCGAGATGAAGTAGACGATGAAGACCGGGAACAGTGGCAGCCAGTTCCAGGACAGGAAACCGATGCCCATCGACGCGAACTGGCCCTTGGCCTGGCCCATGACGATGTCCACCATGTTCAGGCTGCCCGAGACCATCAGCACGATGACGAGCGCAAAGCCCATCGCAACTTCGTAGCTGACCATCTGCGCCGAGGCGCGCAGCGCGCCGAGGAAGGCGTACTTGGAGTTGGACGCCCAGCCCGCGATGATGACGCCGTAGACCTCGAGCGAGGTGATGGCCATCAGGTACAGCAAACCCGCGTTGACCTTGGCCAGCACGACTTCGGGGCCGAAGGGGATGACCGCCCACGCCGCCAGCGCCGGCATGATGGTCATGATCGGACCGAGGAAGAACAGGCCCTTGTTGGCCGCCGTCGGGATGATGATCTCCTTGAAGATCAGCTTCACGGCGTCGGCGATCGGCGTGAGCAGGCCCCAGGGACCGACGCGGTTCGGGCCCGGGCGGACCTGCGACCAGCCGATGGCCTTGCGCTCCCACAGCGTCAGGTAGGCGACGCTGATCAGCAGCGGCAGCAGCACGCAGACGATCTTCAGGATGGTCCAGACCACCGGCCAGAAGGCGCCGAGATTCGCGGCGCCGGCTTGATAGAGGTTGTCGATCATTCTTTGCGCCTCAAGCCTTGGTCACGGAAAGCGTGCCGAACGCCGCGCCCAGTGCCGCCGTCTCGGGCAGGCCCATGGGCACGCGCACGACGTTGGCAGGCAGGCTGGCGTCAAGCACGGCCGGCAGTTCGGCTGCACCGGCGCCGTCTTGCGCGACGCGGACCTTGGCGCCGTCGCTCAGGCCGAGCTGGTTCCACAGCACCGTCGGCAGGCCCGCGACCGCGGACTTGCGTGCGTCGGTCGTGAGCTGCAGCGAGGTGGCGCGGCGCACGAGCGCGTCGGTCGCGTAAATCGGCACCGGCGTCAGGCGCTCGAGGCCGCTGGCCGCTGCGCCGTTCATGATGGTGGCCGAGCTGGCGTTGTTCAGGCGTGCCGACATGTCGGTCGAGACGCCCAGCGCTTCCATGCGCACGGCTTCGGAGCTTTCCTGCTCGAAGCCGGTCAGGCCGAGCAGGTTGCCGAGCACGCGCAGGATCTTCCAGCCCGGGCGCGTTTCGCCGGCCGGCTTGGCGACGCCGACAAAGCTCTGCACGCGACCTTCGGCGTTGACGAAGGTGCCCGAGGTTTCGGTGAACGGCGCTGTCGGCAGGATGACGTCGGCGTAGTCCAGGCCGCTGCGGAACGGGCTCAGCACGACGACCATCTCGGCCGCGGCGAGCGCCTTGGCGGCGGCAGCGGCGTTGGCGCTGTCGAGCACCGGGTCGGTGTTGAGCAGCACGACGGCCTTGAGCGCGCCTTCCTGGAGCATCTGCGCTGCGTCGAGGCCCTTGCCTTGCGGCTGGGCGCCGACGAGCTGCGCGCCGACGGTGTTGGCGGCTTCGGTCAGGTAGCCGACCGTCGCGCCGGTCTGGGCGGCGATGAAATTGGCCAGGGCCAGCAAGCTGCTCGCCTGCGGATGTTGCGCGGCGGCGTTGCCGAGCAGCACGGCCTTCTTGCTGCCCGAGAGCAGTTCGCGGGCGATGGCTTGCGCGGCGTCGGTGGCGTTGCCGGCGGCCGGCGCAGCAGCACCGGTGCTTGCGGCCACGGCGGTGGCAACGTCGGCCAGCGCCTGGACCCACTGGCTCGGCGCCACGGTCTGGCGTGCGGCCAAGGGCATCAGCCAGTCATCACCGGCACCGCCGAGTGCAACGATGCGGGCGCCGCTGCGGGCGGCCTGCCGCAGGCGCTGCGCGAACAGCGGATGGTCCTTGCGCAGGAAGGAGCCGATCACGAAGGCGCGATCGAGTTCCGACAGCGAAGCGATCGAGGTGCCCAGCCAGCGTGCGTGGCCGGCTTCGGCGCTGTTGCCGAAATCGGCGAGGCGAAGGCGATGGTCGACGTTCTCGCTGCCCAGCTCGCGCACCAGACGGGCGAGCAGGTGGAGTTCTTCGATCGTGCTGTGGGCCGAGCCGAGCGCGCCGATCTTGGCGGCGCCGTGGTCGGCCTTGATGGTCTTGAGGCCGTTGGCAACGTACTCGAGCGCCGTCGTCCAGTCGACGTTCTTCCACGCCCCGCCCTGCTTGATCATGGGCTGGGTGATGCGCTCGTCGCTGTTCAGCGACTCATAGCTGAAGCGGTCGCGGTCGGCGATCCAGCATTCGTTGACGTCTTCGTTCTCGAGCGGGACGACGCGCAGGACCTGGTTGGCCTTGGTCTGCACGATCACGTTGGCACCGGTGGAGTCGTGCGGCGACACGCTCTTGCGACGCGCCAGTTCCCAGGTGCGGGCCTGGTAGCGGAAAGGCTTGCTCGTGAGCGCGCCGACCGGGCAGACGTCGATCATGTTGCCCGAAAGCTCGGAGTCGACGGTGCGGCCGACGAAGGTCTGGATCTCGCTGTGCTCACCACGGTGCGCCATGCCGAGTTCCATCTGGCCGGCGATCTCCTGGCCGAAGCGGACGCAGCGCGTGCAGTGAATGCAGCGGCTCATCTCTTCCATGGAGATCAGCGGGCCGACGTTCTTGTGGAAGACGACGCGCTTTTCTTCGGAGTAGCGCGACTTGCCGCCGCCGTAGCCGACGGCCAGGTCCTGCAGCTGGCATTCGCCGCCCTGGTCGCAGATGGGGCAATCGAGCGGGTGGTTGATCAGCAGGAATTCCATGACGCCCTGCTGGGCCTTGATCGCCTTGTCGCTCTTGGTGCGGACGATCATGCCCTGCGTGACGGGCGTGGCGCAGGCCGGCATGGGCTTGGGCGCCTTCTCCACGTCGACCAGGCACATGCGGCAATTGGCCGCGATCGAGAGCTTCTTGTGATAGCAGAAGTGCGGGATGTAGGTGCCGGCCTTTTCGGCAGCATGCATCACCATGCTGCCTTCCTGGATCGAGACCTTCTGTCCGTCGAGTTCGATTTCAACCATGGTGTTCAGGCAGCCTTCTTTGCGGTGGCGGCTTCGATCATCTGCACGAACTCGTGCTTGAAGTGCTTGATCATGGCGCGCACGGGCATGGCCGCCGCGTCGCCGAGAGCGCAGATCGTGCGGCCTTGGATGTTGTCGGCCACGGAGTTGAGCAGGTCGAGGTCTTCGACGCGGCCCTTGCCGTGGTAGATGCGCTCGATCACGCGGTGCATCCAGCCCGTGCCTTCGCGGCACGGCGTGCACTGGCCGCAGGATTCGTGGGCGTAGAAGTAGGCCAGGCGCAGCAGGCTTTCGACCATGCAGCGCGAGTCGTCCATCACGATGACGGCGCCCGAGCCCAGCATGGAGCCGGCCTTGGCGATGGAGTCATAGTCCATCGTGCACTGCATCATCACGTCGGCCGGCAGCACCGGGGCCGACGAGCCGCCGGGAATCACGGCCTTGAGCGTGCGGCCCTTGCGCACGCCGCCGGCGAGCTCGAGCAGCGTGCTGAACGGCGTGCCCAGCGGGATCTCGTAGTTGCCGGGACGCTCGACGTCGCCCGAGATCGAGAAGATCTTGGTGCCGCCGTTGTTGGGCTTGCCGATCTCGAGGTAGGGCTGGCCGCCGTTGCGGATGATCCAGGGCACCGCCGCGAAGGTCTCGGTGTTGTTGATCGTGGTCGGCTTGCCGTAGAGGCCGAAGCTGGCCGGGAACGGCGGCTTGAAACGCGGCTGGCCCTTCTTGCCTTCGAGCGATTCGAGCAGCGCGGTTTCTTCGCCGCAGATGTAGGCGCCAAAACCGTGGAAGGCGTGCAGCTGGAAGCTGAAGCCCGAGCCCAGGATGTTGTCGCCGAGCAGGCCGGCGGCGCGCGCTTCTTCGAGTGCGGCCTCGAAACGCTCGTAGACCTCGAAGATCTCGCCGTGGATGTAGTTGTAGCCCAGCGGGATACCCATCGCGTACGCCGCGATCGCCATGCCTTCGATGACGATGTGCGGGTTGTACATGAGGATGTCGCGGTCCTTGCAGGTGCCGGGCTCGCCTTCGTCGGAGTTGCAGACGAGGTGCTTGGCGCCCGGGAACTGGCGGGGCATGAAGCTCCACTTGAGGCCCGTCGGGAAGCCCGCGCCGCCGCGGCCGCGCAGGCCGGAGGTCTTGACTTCGGCGATGACCTGGTCCGGCGTCATGCCGTCGCCGCCATCCTTGCCGAGGATCTTGCGCAGGGCCTGGTAGCCGCCGCGCTGCATGTAGTCGGCGATGCCCCAGTTGCGGCCGTTCAGGTCGGCGTAGATCTGCGCGCCGATGTGGCGGTCATGGAAGCAGGTCTCGGCGCCGCTGGCCTGGAATTTCGAGAGGTCGAGCATCCGCGTTTCCTCAGTTCTTGCCCGCATGGGCACGCAGCGTGTCGACGAGCTCGTCGAGGCGCTGGTGGCTCATGAAGCTGCACATCTGGCGGTCGTTGACGAGCAGCACCGGCGCGTCGGCGCAGGCGCCCTGGCATTCGCTCTTCTGGATCGTGAAGAGGCCGTCGGCCGTCGTGCCGCCCTCCTCCACGCTGAGCTTGCTGCACAGGTGCTCGAGGGCCTTCTGGCCGTCGCGCAGCTGGCAGGGCAGGTTCGTGCAGACGTTGATCTTGAACTTGCCCAGCGGCTGCTGGTTGTACATGTTGTAGAAGGTCGTGACCTCGTACACCGCGATGGGCGGCATGCCGAGGTAAGCCGCGATGGCGTCTTCGCTGGCGCGCGAGACATAGCCCTGCTCCTGCTGCACGATCGCCAGGCAGGCCATCACGGCCGACTGCTTCTGGTCGGCGGGGTATTTCGCGACTTCGCGGGCGAAGCGCGCTGCCGTCGCTTCGCTCAGGACGTATTGGTCACTCATCGGTCAATCTCACCGAAAACGATATCCATCGTGCCGATGACCGCAACGGCGTCGGCAATCATGTGGCCGCGCGACATCTCGTCGAGGCCGGCCAGGTGCGGGAAGCCCGGGGCACGGATCTTCAGGCGGTACGGCTTGTTGGCGCCGTCGCTGACGATGTAGATGCCGAACTCGCCCTTCGGGTGCTCGACGGCGGCATAGGCCTCGCCTTCGGGCACGCGGAAGCCTTCGGTGAAGAGCTTGAAGTGGTGGATCAGCTCTTCCATGCTCGACTTCATCGACTCGCGGCTCGGCGGCGCGACCTTGTGGTTGTCGGTGATGACGGGGCCGGGGTTGGCCTTGAGCCACGCGACGCACTGCTCGACGATGCGGCAGCTCTGGCGCATTTCCTCGACGCGCACGACATAGCGGTCATACGTGTCGCCGTGGGTGCCGACCGGGATGTCGAAATCCATGCGGTCATAGACGTCGTAGGGCTGCTTCTTGCGCAGATCCCAGGCGACGCCCGAACCGCGCAGCATGGCGCCGGTGAAGCCGAGGTTCAGGGCGCGCTCGGGCGAGACGACGCCGATGCCGACGGTACGCTGCTTCCAGATCCGGTTGTCGGTCAGGAGCGTTTCGTAGTCGTCGACGTTCTTGGGGAAGCGCTTGCAGAAGTCTTCGATGAAGTCGAGCAGCGAACCCGAGCGGTTCTCGTTCAGGCGCGCGATCGCCTTGGCGTTGCGGATCTTGCTGACCTTGTACTGCGGCATCACGTCCGGCAGGTCGCGGTAGACGCCGCCCGGACGGAAGTAGGCCGCATGCATGCGTGCGCCGGAGACCGCTTCGTACATGTCGAAGATGTCCTCGCGCTCGCGGAAGCAGTAGATGAGGATGTTCATCGCGCCGCAGTCCATGCCATGGCAGCCGAGCCACAGCAGGTGGTTCAGGATGCGGGTCAGCTCGGCGAACATCACGCGGATGTACTGGGCGCGCTCGGGCACCTCGATGCCCAGCATCTTCTCGATGGCCAGGCAGTAGGCGTGCTCGTTGGCCATCATCGACACGTAGTCGAGGCGGTCCATGTAGGGCAGCGACTGGATGAAGGTCTTGCTCTCGGCCAGCTTCTCGGTGGCGCGGTGCAGCAGGCCGATGTGCGGGTCGGCGCGCTGGATGACTTCGCCGTCGAGCTCCAGCACCAGGCGCAGCACGCCGTGCGCGGCCGGGTGCTGGGGACCGAAGTTGAGGGTGTAGTTCTTGATTTCGGCCATGTCAGGACTCCCGCTGGGCCGCCCCAAGGGAGGCCTGCGCCCCCTTGGGGGGCAGCGAACGAATGTGAGCGTTGGGGCTGTTCATTTCACAGCCCGCCGTAGTTGTCTTCGCGGATGATGCGCGGCGTGATCTCGCGCGGCTCGATGCTCACGGGTTCGTAGATGACGCGCTTTTGCTCGGGGTCGTAGCGCATCTCGACGTGGCCCGACACCGGGAAGTCCTTGCGCATCGGATGGCCGATGAAGCCGTAGTCCGTCAGCAGGCGGCGCAGGTCCTCGTGGCCCTCGAAGATGATGCCGTAGAGGTCGAAGGCCTCCCGCTCGAACCAGTTGGCCGAGTTCCAGATCGGATTGACGGACGCCACCAGCGGCAGGTCGTCATTGGGTGCAAAGACCTTGAGGCGCAGGCGCCAGTTCTTGGCGACCGACAGCAGGTGCGAAACCGCGGCGAAGCGCGGGCCTTCGTAGGCGCCGTCCTTGTAGGTCGAGTAGTCGACGCCGCACAGGTCGATCAGCTGCTCGAAGCCCAGCTCCGAGTGATCGCGCAGCGTCTTGGCGACGGCGGCGTAGTCGGCGGCCTTGACCGTCAGGGTCAGCTCACCGAGCTCGTTCTTCAGGGCTTGGATCTGGTCGCCCAGCGCGGCTTGCAAAGCCTGCTCGAGGGTTGCGAGTTTGCTCATGCGGAGTCAGCCTCGGATGGACTTAACGCTCGATGCGAGCGATGGTGTTTTCGCGGCGAATCTTGCGCTGGAGCTGCAGGATGCCGTAGAGCAGCGCCTCGGCCGTCGGCGGGCAGCCGGGCACGTAGACGTCGACGGGCACGATGCGATCGCAGCCGCGCACGACCGAGTAGCTGTAGTGGTAGTAGCCGCCGCCGTTGGCGCAGGAGCCCATCGAGAGCACCCAGCGCGGCTCGGCCATCTGGTCGTAGACCTTGCGCAGCGCCGGCGCCATCTTGTTGCACAGCGTGCCGGCCACGATCATCAGGTCGGACTGGCGCGGGCTCGGACGGAACAGCATGCCGAAGCGGTCGATGTCGTAGCGCGCCGCACCGGCGTGCATCATCTCGACCGCGCAGCACGCGAGACCGAAGGTCATCGGCCACAGCGAGCCGGTCTTGGACCAGTTGACGAGCGTGTCCACCGAGGTGGTCACGAAGCCTTCCTTCAATACGCCTTCAATACCCATAGCACTCTTTCATCGTTGCGGCCCTTTCGGGCCGAGCGCCGGGCCGCTCCCAAGCCGGCCCGCCTGGCGAGGTGCGGCGGTCTATCCGCCGTGCATCGCCGTCCCCGCGGGGGACCGCCCGGCGTACCCCGCCGAGCGAGGGGTCAACATTCATTCCCAGTCGTAAGCACCCTTGATCCAGCCGTAGCCGAAGCCGACGACGAGGATCGCCAGGAAGATCATCATGTCCCAGAAGCCCACGATGCCGATCTCGCGCAGGCTTACGGCCCACGGGAACATGAAGGCGATTTCCAGGTCGAAGAGGATGAAGAGGATGGCGACGAGGTAGTAGCGCACATCGAACTTCATGCGCGCGTCTTCAAAGGCCTCGAAGCCGCATTCGTAGGGGGAATTCTTCGCCGCATCAGGGCGACGCGGGGCGACCAGAAAGCCGAGCACCTGAGGCGCTATGCCGATCGCTGCGCCGATGATGATGAAGAGGATGACAGGCAGGTACTGTTCCAGGCTCATATAGCGCTCTTCCTTGCCCTCCGCCACGGCGCGCGGCGAAGGTAATTCGACAATGTGCACGACCAAAGCAAAGGGCGCGCCGCCTGCGGAAAACTCCGCCACGGATCGCGCCCGTCTTGCCCCTTGCAACCCACGCCGATCTCATCGATCGGTACTGCGCTGCGACAGGTCGCTACGGCCAGCATTCCGGGCATTCAGCCCGGCATCCTAACCGATTGATCTGGTGCCGTCGGCGAGACTCGAACTCGCACAGCTTTCGCCACTACCCCCTCAAGATAGCGTGTCTACCAATTTCACCACGACGGCTTGTGTTTCTTGCATTTGCCCCGATCGATACCTAGCAGCTAATGCTTTCTGTATCTACCGGAACAGCCTCAGATTCTATACCGAAAAAACCCGCGCCCCAGGGAGAAACGCGAACTTTCTTCGGAGAATTTACTTGGTGCCGGCACCGCTCGCGGCTGCGCTGGCGGGAACGGCCAGAACGGGCACGGCGCCCGGGACGACCACGGCCGAAGCCGGAGCAGATGCTGCCACCGGCGCCGCGCGATCGAGGATGGTTTCTTCGTTCGCGGCACCACCACGGTGGTTCGACACATAGGCCAGGCTCAGCGTGCTGGCGAAGAACAGCGTCGCGCAAACTGCCGTGCTGCGCGACAGGAAGTTCGCGCTGCCGGTGGCGCCGAACAGGCTGCCCGAGGCGCCGCTGCCGAAAGACGCGCCCATGTCGGCGCCCTTGCCGTGCTGCACCAGCACGAGGCCGATGATGGCCAGCGCGCTCAGGAGTTGGACGACGAGGATCAGGTTCGAAAGGACTTGCATCAATTCACTCCGGGGATTCTTTTGTAGGTACTAGATGAATTCAGTCAGGCTGCAGCGCGGCAGATGGCCGAGAAGTCAGCCGCCTTGAGTGCGGCGCCGCCGATCAGCCCGCCGTCGATGTCGGGCTGGGCGAAGAGCTGGGCGGCGTTGTCGGGCTTGACGCTGCCGCCGTAGAGGATGCGGATGGCGTCGGCCTTGTGCGTTGCCGCGGCGAGCTGCTTGCGCAGCAGCGCATGGACCGACTGCGCCTGCTCGGGCGAGGCCGTGCGGCCTGTTCCGATGGCCCACACCGGTTCGTAGGCCAGCACGATTTCACCGACGCAATGGGTCAGGCCGTGGATCACCGCTGCCAGCTGGCGCTTGACGACGGCTTCGGTCTGCCCGGCTTCGCGCTCGGCCAGCGTCTCGCCCACGCAGACGATGGGCGTCACGCCATGGGCCAGCGCCGCCTTGGCCTTGTCGGCCACGAGCGCGTCGGCTTCGCGGTGATGAGCCCGTCGCTCCGAATGCCCGACGATCGCGTAGCGGCAGCCGAGGTCGGCGAGCATCTCGGCTGAGACCTCGCCCGTGTAGGGCCCCTGGGCGTGCGGCGAGCAATCCTGGGCGCCATAAGCAACCTGGGTCGCGCCGTGGTGGCCGGTCAGGGCCAGCGCCGTTTCGACGAGATACGGGAACGGCACGCAGACCGCGACTTCGCAGCTCCACGGGCCCTCTTCCTTGAGACCGGCGATCAGGACCGCGTTGCTGGCACGCGTGCCATGCATCTTCCAGTTGCCGACGACGAGTTTCTTGCGCATCGAAAGCTTTCCGTTTACCAGCTCAGGACGATCTTGCCGACGTGGCGGCCCGATTCCATCAGCGTATGTGCGTCGGCCGCTTGAGCGGCAGGGAGCACCTGATGGACGACGGGGCGCAGTTGGCCGGACGCAAGCAGCGGCCAGACCTTCTCGCGCAGCGCGCGTGCCACGCCCGCCTTGAACGCCACCGGACGCGCCCGCAGCGTGGAGCCGCTGATGCTCAGCCGACGACGCAGCACGAGGCCCGCGTCGAACTTGGCTTCGACACCGCCCTGCACCGCGATGATGGCCAGGCGGCCGTCCTCGGCAAGGCAGCGCACGCCGCGCTCGATGTAGGCGCCCGCGACCATGTCGAGGATGACGTCGACACCACGGTCGTTGGTAGCTGCCAGCGCCTCGGCGACGAAGTCCTGCTCACGGTAGTCGATCGCGACATCCGCGCCGAGCTTCAGGCAAGCGGCGGCCTTCTCGGCCGAGCCGACCGTGACGAGCACGCGCGCGCCGAAGGCCTTGGCAAGCTGGATCGCCGTGACGCCGATGCCGCTCGTGCCACCGTGGATCAGGATCGTCTCGCCGGCCTTGAGACCGGCGCGTTCGAACACATTGACCCAGACGGTGAAGAAGGTCTCGGGCAGGCTCGCCGCCTCGGGCATCGACAGGCCGGCCGGCACCGGCAGGCACTGGCCGATCGGCGCAGCGCACTGCTCGGAATAGCCGCCGCCCGTGACGAGCGCGCAGACCGCGTCGCCGAGCTGGAAACCGGCCGCGGCCAGTTCAGCCGCGTCGCCCGCGACGATGCGCCCGGCCACTTCGAGGCCGGGCAGCTCGCTCGCGCCCGCCGGCGGCGGATAGTGGCCCTTGCGCTGCAGTACGTCGGGGCGGTTCACGCCCGACGCCTCGACGGCGATCAGGCATTCGCCCGCCGCGAGGACAGGCGTGGCCTGCTCGACGATCTGCAGCACCTCGGGCCCGCCGGGGCGGGTGATGGCGACAGCCTTCATGGACGCGGTTTCGCTCCTGGGCGGGTCGCGCCGATTACTCGGCCGATTCCACGCCAGCGTCGGCGGCCGGTGCTTCAGCAGCAGCGGGCGCGTGAGCCGGGGCTGCGTCGCGGTCGATCAGGGCCTTCATGGACAGCTTGACGCGGCCCTTCTCGTCCGTCTCGAGGACCTTGACCTTGACGATCTGGCCTTCCTGGAGGAAGTCCGAGACCTTCTCGACGCGCTGATGCGCGATCTGGCTGATGTGCAGCAGGCCGTCCTTGCCGGGCAGCAGATTCACGAGGGCGCCGAAGTCGAACAGCTTCGTGACCGGGCCTTCGTAGACCTTGCCGATCTCGACCTCGGCCGTGATCTCCTCGATGCGCTTCTTGGCGTGTTCGGCCTTGTCGGCGTCGGTCGAGGCGATCGTGATCGTGCCGTCTTCGCCGATGTCGATCGTCGTGCCGGTTTCTTCCGTCAGCGCACGGATGGTGGCGCCGCCCTTGCCGATCACGTCGCGGATCTTCTCCGGATTGATCTTCATGGTGTAGAGGCGCGGCGCGAACTGCGAGACCTCGGTGTTGGCCGTGCCCATGGCCTCGACCATCTTGCCGAGGATGTGCAGGCGGGCTTCCTTGGCCTGGGCCAGGGCGACCTGCATGATTTCCTTGGTGATGCCCTGGATCTTGATGTCCATCTGCAGGGCCGTGATGCCGCCCGTCGTGCCGGCCACCTTGAAGTCCATGTCGCCGAGGTGATCCTCGTCACCGAGGATGTCGGTCAGCACGGCGAAGCGGTTGCCTTCCTTGATCAGGCCCATGGCGATGCCGGCCACGTGGGCCTTCATCGGCACGCCGGCGTCCATCAGCGCGAGGCAGCCGCCGCACACCGAAGCCATCGACGAGGAGCCGTTCGACTCGGTGATCTCGGAGACCACGCGCAGCGAGTACGGGAACTCTTCCTTGCTCGGCAGCATCGCGACGAGCGCGCGCTTGGCGAGGCGGCCGTGGCCGATTTCGCGGCGCTTGGGGCTGCCGACACGGCCCGTCTCGCCGGTGGCGAACGGAGGCATGTTGTAGTGCAGCATGAAGCGGTCTTCGAACTCGCCGGCCAGCGCGTCGATGCGCTGTGCGTCACGGTCCGTGCCCAGGGTGGCGACGACCAGTGCCTGCGTCTCGCCGCGCGTGAACAGCGCCGAGCCGTGGGTGCGCGGCAGCACGCTGTTGCGGATTTCGATGGCGCGCACGGTGCGGGTGTCGCGACCGTCGATGCGCGGCTCGCCGGCCAGGATCTGGCCGCGCACGATGCGGGCTTCGATCTCGAACAGCAGGCCTTCGACTTCGACCTTGTCGAACTCGACGCCTTCGGCGCTCAGCGCGGCGAAGACGTTGGACGTGGCCGTCCGGCAGGCTTGCGTACGCGCCTGCTTGGAACGAATCTGGTAAGCCTCGCGCAGCGGGCCTTCGGCCAGCGCGTTGATCTTGGCGATGAAGGCCTCGTCCTTGGCCGGCGCCTTCCAGTCCCAGACCGGCTTGCCGCCGTCGCGGACCAGTTCGTGGATCGCGTTGATGGCGATCTTGCCCATGTCGTGGCCGAAGACCACGGCACCCAGCATCACGTCTTCGGACAGCGCATCGGCCTCCGACTCGACCATCAGCACGGCGGCTTCTGTGCCGGCGACGACGAGGTCCATCTTGCTGTCGGCCAGCTGGGTCTTGCCCGGGTTCAGCACGTACTCGCCGTTGACATAACCGACGCGCGCGGCGCCGATCGGGCCGGCGAACGGGATGCCGGAGACGGCCAGCGCGGCGCTCGAAGCGATCATGGCGGCGATGTCGGCCTGAACTTCGGGGTTCAGCGACAGCACGTGCACGACGACCTGCACTTCGTTGAAGAAGCCTTCGGGGAACAGCGGGCGGATCGGGCGGTCGATCAGGCGGCTCGTCAGCGTCTCGAGCTCGCTCGGGCGACCTTCACGCTTGAAGAAGCTGCCGGGGATCTTGCCAGCGGCGTAGGTCTTCTCGATGTAGTCGACCGTCAGCGGGAAAAAGTCCTGACCGGCCTTGGCTTCGCTCTTGGCGACGACGGTGGCCAGCACGACCGTGCCTTCGATGTCGACGACGACGGCGCCGCTCGACTGGCGGGCGATCTCGCCGGTCTCCATCGTGACCTGGTGCGGACCCCATTGGAAGGTCTTGGTGATCTTGTTGAACATGCTCATTGCGTCTCTCCTCTTGTTGGACGCGGCGGCTTGGCTTTTGCCGCCGTTTGGGACCGGGAGCGGTTCTGGGTTTGACGCAATGCCATTCCAAGGGATCTGCCGTGCCGATCGGCGGCAGAGACCTTGGAATGACACAGCAGCGTCACGTCAGCCCAGCTCCTGAAATGACGAAAAGCCTGTACTGGTCTTGCAGGGCCAGACAGGCTTTTCGATGCATGGGTGACTTACTTGCGCAGGCCCAGCTTCTGGATCAGCGCGGTGTAGCGATCGGCATCCTTCTTCTTCAGGTAGGCCAACAGGCTCTTGCGCGCATTGACCATCTTCAGCAGGCCGCGACGACCGTGGTGGTCCTTGGCGTGCGTCTTGAAGTGCGGGGTCAGCGTGTTGATGCGGGCGGTCAGCAGGGCGACCTGGACTTCCGGCGATCCGGTGTCGTTGGCAGCGCGGGCGTTGGCCGCGACGATTTCTTGCTTGTTGATGCTCATCGGGTGTTCCTTGGTGTTCCCATGAAGGAAGCCGCTGAGCCCGCAAGATTGCGGCCGCAGACGGTTTCCGGTTTTGATTCGCACGACTTGCGGCTGGGAGTGAAACCGACCCCCACCGTGCTACCTCGTGCTTGACTCACTTCACCCCGTGAAGGGCAAAGCCAGCTGATTGTACACGAATGGATCACCCTGCCCCCGCGCGACCTTGCCGGCACAGGCGCGAAGGCGGTCAATTAAGGCCACCCGCGGCGATTCCAAGAGCCGGTTTGGCTTATTTCCGCAGCCTCTTGAAAGGCCTTGGCCCGGTGCCCAGTTAGGCCATCAAGGGCGCTGCGCCCGATCACTTTGAAGACCGCAGCACATTCAATCCACCCAGGAGCCTGCCATGTTCGTCTTTCCGATTGCCCACCGCGCCAACCATCTCTCGCGTCATCTCGACCAGCTCTTCGACGCCAAGCTCGACACCGTCGCGCTCTCCAGCCCGGCCATCGACGTGAGCGAAACCGAAGCCGCCTACCTTGTCCAGCTCGACCTGCCCGGCGTTGCCAAGGATGCCGTCAAGGTCGACATCGAAGGCCGCCGCGTCACCATCGACGCCCAGCAACCGCGCGAAACGCCGGCTGAAGGCTCGAAGACGCTGCTGCGCGAGCGCGCCCAGACGCGCTTCTCGCGCAGCTTCGCCCTGGCCCGCGAAATCAACCAGGCGCAATCGAGTGCCAAGCTCGAGAACGGCGTCCTGACGCTGACGCTCACCAAGCGCGTGACCGAAGGCACCGGCACGCTGACCGTCGCCTGATCAGCCGATCTCGGCCAGCGGCCACCGGGGGCGCACGGCGAAGCTGTGCCCCCGCTCGAGCGTGGCCAGCCCGGCCTGCAGCCGCATCGCAGCGGCCATCGCGATCATGGCGCCGTTGTCGGTGCAAAGGGTCAGTTCGGGATAGTGAACCCGGACGCCGCGACGGGAGCACGCGGCGTCGAGCTGGCCGCGCAAGTGCCGGTTGGCACCGACACCGCCCGCCACGACGAGGCGTTTGAGGCCTGTGGCCTTGAGCGCCGCGAGCGATTTCTTCAGCAGCACCTCGACGATGGCGGCCTGCGTGCTCGCCGCCATGTCGGCGCGCTGCTGTTCCGTCGGCGCGTCGCCGAGCTTCTTCACCTGGGTCAGCACCGCCGTCTTGAGGCCGGCAAAACTGAAGTCGAGCGTGCCGCTGTGCAGCAGCGGGCGCGGCAGCGCATAGGCGTCGTCGCGCCCGCCTTCGGCCAGGCGCGCGAGGTGCGGGCCGCCGGGATACGGCAGACCGAGCAGCTTGGCGCTCTTGTCGAAGGCCTCGCCCGCCGCGTCGTCGATGGTCTCGCCGAGCAGTTCGTACTGCCCGACGCTGTCGACGCGCATCAGCTGCGTGTGGCCGCCGGACACCAGCAGCGCCACGAAGGGAAACTCCGGCGCATCGGCCGAGAGAAACGGCGACAGCAAATGTCCTTCGAGGTGATGCACGCCCAGCGCGGGTTTATCCAGCGCCGCAGCCAGCGAGACCGCCACGCCTGCGCCGACAAGCAGCGCGCCCGCCAACCCCGGCCCCTGCGTGTAGGCCACGACATCGATGTCGGCCAGCGCCGCGCCCGCCTGCGCGAGCACCTCGCGGGTGAGCGGCAGCACGCGGCGGATGTGGTCACGCGAGGCCAGCTCGGGCACGACGCCGCCGAAGGCCTGGTGCATGGCGATCTGGCTGTGCAGCGCCTGGGCCAGCAGGCGCGGCGCACCCTGCCCTTGCGGGATATCGACCAACGCGACGCCGGTTTCGTCGCAGGATGACTCGATGCCCAGGACCTTCACGGCGCCGCGTTCACTTGTTCTCTTTGGCGTGGTTGATCGAGTACTTCGGGATCTCGACCGTCACGTCCTCGCGGCCGAGGATGGCCTGGCACGACAGGCGCGAATCGGGCTCCAGACCCCAGGCGCGGTCGAGCATGTCTTCCTCGCCCTCCTCCATCTCCGACAGCGAGCGACCGCCCTGGCGCACGATGACGTGGCAGGTCGTGCAGGCGCAGACCTGGTCGCAGGCGTGCTCGATCTCGATGTCGTTGTCGAGCAGTGCCTCGCAGATCGAGGTGCCGGGCGGCGCGCTGACTTCGGCGCCTTGCGGGCAGTATTCGCTGTGCGGGAGGATTTTGATCGTGGGCATGCGCGCCTCAGAGTTGTTCGATGTTGCGGCCCGTGAGCGCCTGCTGGATGCCACGGTTCATGCGCTCGGCGGCGAAGCCTTCGGTGCCTTTAGCCAGCGCCTCGGTCGCCGCCTCGATCACGTTGGGCTCATCACCGCTCGCCGCGCCTTCGAGACCGAGCATCAGCGCGTCGATGCGCGCGCGCTCGCCGGCATCGAGCAGATCGGCGTCGGCCGCCAGCGCAGCGCGTGTGGCCAGCAGCATGCGTTCGGCCTCGACACGCGCTTCGCGCAGCTTGCGGGCCGCCATGTCGGATTCGGCGCTGGCAAAGCCTTCCTTGAGCATGCTGGCGATGCGGTCGTCTGACAGCCCATAGCTCGGCTTGACCTGCACGGCCGCCTCGACGCCCGAGTTCAGCTCGCGCGCCGAGACGCTGAGCAGCCCGTCCGCATCGACCTGGAAACTCACGCGGATGCGTGCGGCACCGGCCGCCATCGGCGGGATGCCGCGCAGTTCGAAGCGCGCCAGCGAGCGGCACTCGCTGACGAGCTCACGCTCGCCCTGGACGACGTGCACGGCCAGGGCCGTCTGGCCGTCCTTGAAGGTCGTGAAGTCCTGTGCCTGAGCCACGGGAATCGTGGCATTGCGCTCGATGATGCGCTCGACGAGCCCGCCCATGGTCTCCAGACCCAGCGAGAGCGGGATCACGTCGAGCAGCAGCAACTCGCCATCGCGGCCATTGCCGGCCAGCAGGTTCGCCTGGATCGCCGCACCCAGCGCCACGACCTCGTCCGGATTGACATTGGTGAGCACCTCGCGCTTGAACAGCTCGCCAACGGCACGGCGCACGCAGGGCATGCGCGTCGAGCCGCCGACCATCACCGTGCCCTGCACGTCCTCGGCCTTGACGCGGGCGTCGCGCAGCACGCGCTTGACCGAAGCCAGCGTGCGCGCCAGCAGCGGCGCAGTCGCGGCCTCGAACTGGTCGCGCGTGACGTCGAGCGCCAGCGCGCCGGTCGACAGACTTGCCGTCATCGTCACCGTGTCTGCACTCGACAAGGTCTCCTTGGCCGCCCGCGCCGCCACGAGGACCGCGCGCTTGTCGGCGCTGGTGCGCGTGCTCAGGCCGGATTGCGCCAGCGCCCAATCGGCCAGCGCATGGTCGAAATCGTCACCGCCAAGCGCGGCATCGCCACCGGTCGCGACAACTTCGAACACACCCTTGTTCATGCGCAGCAGCGAGATGTCGAAAGTGCCGCCGCCCAGGTCGTAGACGGCATAGAGACCTTCGGCCGCGTTGTCCAGGCCGTAGGCAATGGCCGCGGCGGTCGGCTCGTTGATCAGGCGCAGCACCTTCAGGCCGGCGAGCTGGGCCGCGTCCTTGGTCGCCTGGCGCTGGGCGTCGTCGAAATAGGCCGGCACCGTGATGACGGCGCCGAACAGGTCGTCGGCAAACGTGTCCTCGGCGCGATAGCGCAGCGTCGCGAGCACCTCGGCGGAGACTTCGACCGGCGACTTGAGCCCGTGCCGCGTATGCAGCGACAGCATGCCCGGCGTGTCCTCGAAGCCATAGGGCAGCTTCTCGCGCCCGGCCACGTCGGCCAGCGCGCGGCCCATGAAGCGCTTGAAGGACTGGATCGTGTTCTCCGGATCCTCGGCCTGCGCGGCCAATGCATCGGCGCCGATCTGGCGGCCATTGCCGTCGAGGTAGCGCACGACGGAAGGCAGGATGGCGCGACCCTGGTCGTCTGGCAGGCACTCGGCCACGCCGTTGCGCACGGCGGCGACGAGCGAATGCGTCGTGCCCAGGTCGATGCCCACAGCGATGCGCCGCTCGTGCGGGTTGGGCGACTGGCCGGGTTCGGAGATCTGCAGCAGGGCCATAGTGATTGATTATTCTTGTTCGAGTCGTTTGTCGATGTCGGCGCGAAAGCGCTGGATGAACATCAGCGCGCGGACCTGCGCGCTTGCAGCTTGAGCGTCGCCGGCGACGTCGAGCAGGCGCTCGAGCTCGGCGAGCAACGTGTCCTCGCGCTCGGCCACCTGTTCGGCGAGCGCCTCGACGGCAGCCGCGTCGCGCGCGTCGTCGAGCGCCTCGCGCCATTCCATCTGCTCCATCAGGAAGCTGGCCGGCATGGCGGTATTTTCGTTGGCCTGGATCGGCGCGCCGCGCTGCTCGCACAGATAGGCCGCGCGGCTCAGGGGGTCGCGCAGGCGCCGGTACGCCTCGCTGACGCGCACTGCCCACTGCATGGCCACGCGCTGCGCGGCCGCGCCTTCGGCGGCAAAGCGGTCGGGATGCACCTTCGCTTGCAGCGCCTTCCAGCGCGCGTCGAGCTCGGCACGCGATTGCGCCTGCTGCTGCGGCAGCCCCAACAGGGTGAAGTCGTCGTCGCTCAGGTTCATCGGCGAAATCGGCGCAGGCAGCGCTCGGGCAAACAACAAAAAGGCGCGGTCGTCTGGCCGCGCCTCGATCAGGACAGGCTCCGCCTCAAATGCGGAACGATTCGCCGCAGCCGCAGCGGTCCTTCTCGCGCGGATTGCGGAACTTGAAGCCCTCGTTGAGGCCTTCGCGCACGAAGTCGAGTTCGGTGCCGTCCAGGTAGGGCAGGCTTTTGGGATCGATGAGGACCTTGACGCCATGGCCCTCGAAGATGTGATCCTCGGGCGCAACTTCGTCGGCGTACTCGAGCTTGTAGGCCAGGCCCGAGCAGCCGGTCGTCTTGACGCCCAGGCGCACGCCGACGCCCTTGCCGCGCTTGGAGATGTAGCGCGTGACATGGCGGGCGGCGGCTTCGGTCAACGTGACGGACATCGGCGCGAGTCCTTTCAGTTGGCGTGCTTGGCGCGGTAGTCGTCGACCGCCGCCTTGATGGCGTCTTCGGCCAGGATCGAGCAGTGGATCTTGACCGGCGGCAGCGCCAGCTCTTCGGCGATGGCGGTGTTCTTGATGGTCAGCGCCTCGTCGAGCGACTTGCCCTTGACCCATTCGGTCACGAGCGAGCTCGATGCAATGGCCGAGCCGCAGCCGTAAGTCTTGAACTTGGCGTCCTCGATCAGGCCCGTGGCCGGGTTCACCTTGATCTGCAGCTTCATCACGTCGCCGCAGGCCGGGGCGCCGACCATGCCGGTGCCGACGGACTCGTCACCCTTTTCGAAGGTGCCGACGTTGCGGGGGTTTTCGTAGTGGTCAACGACCTTTTCGCTGTAAGCCATGATGTCTCTCCAGTACCTCTGTATTTGCCGTCAGTGCGCTGCCCACTGGATGGTGCTCAGGTCGATGCCATCCTTGTACATGTCCCACAGCGGGCTCAGTTCGCGCAGCTTGGCGACGCGGTCCTTGAGGACCGAGATCGCGTAGTCGATTTCCTCTTCGGTCGTGAAGCGGCCGATCGTCATGCGCAGCGAGCTGTGCGCGAGCTCGTCGCTGCGGCCCAGGGCGCGCAGCACGTAGCTGGGCTCCAGGCTGGCCGAGGTGCAGGCCGAGCCCGAGGACACGGCCAGGCCCTTCACGCCCATGATGAGCGACTCGCCCTCGACGAAGTTGAAGGACATGTTGAGGTTGTGCGGCACGCGGCGCTCGAGGTCGCCGTTGACGAAGACCTGCTCGATGTCCTTGAGGCCATTCAGCAGCCGCTCGTGCAGCGCGCGGATGCGCGGCAACTCCTCGACCATGTCTTCCTTGGCGATGCGGAAGGCTTCGCCCATGCCGACGATCTGGTGCGTGGCCAGCGTGCCCGAGCGCATGCCGCGCTCGTGGCCGCCACCGTGCATCTGCGCCTCGAGGCGCACACGCGGCTTGCGGCGCACGAACAGCGCGCCGATGCCTTTGGGGCCGTAGGTCTTGTGCGAGGCCAGGCTCATCAGGTCGATGGGCAGCTTGGCGATATCGATCTCGATCTTGCCGGTGGCCTGGGCCGCGTCGACGTGGAAGATGATCCCGCGCTCGCGGCAGATATTGCCGATCGCCGTCACGTCCTGGATCACGCCGATCTCGTTGTTCACGAACAGCACCGAGACGAGGATGGTGTCCTCGCGCAGCGCGGCCGTGAAGGCGGCGAGGTCGACGAGGCCATCGGCCTGGACGTCGAGGTAGGTCACGTCGAAGCCCTGGCGCTCCAGCTCGCGGCAGGTGTCCAGCGTCGCCTTGTGCTCGGTCTTGAGCGTGATGATGTGCTTGCCGCGCGTCTTGTAGAACTGCGCCGCGCCCTTGAGGGCGAGGTTGATGGACTCGGTCGCGCCCGAAGTCCAGACGATTTCGCGCGGGTCGGCATTGATCAGCGCGGCGACCTGCTCGCGCGCCTTCTCGACAGCCGCTTCCGCTTCCCAGCCCCACGCATGGCTGCGCGAGGCCGGATTACCGAAGTGCTCGCGCAGCCACGGAATCATGGCGTCGACGACGCGCGGGTCCACCGGCGTGGTCGCACCGTAGTCAAGATAGATCGGGAAGTGCGGGGTCATGTCCATCGCGGCGTACTGGCTGATGTGTTGTTATTGCTTGGTGAAGGCGTTGCCAAGGGCAAAGACCGAATTCGGCGCCGTGACGCGGATCGGCTTGACCACGGGCGTGCTCGAAATCGCGCGCTTGATCGGCGTTTCCTCGATGGTCACGCCCTTGGCGAGCTGGTCTTCGACGAGCTTGCGCAGCGTGATGGAGTCGAGGTATTCGATCATCTTCGCGTTCAGGCTGGCCCAGAGCTCATGGGTGATGCAGCGGCCGCCGTCCTCGCCCATGCAGTTTTCCTTGCCGCCGCAGCCGGTCGCGTCGATCGGCTCGTCGACGGCGACGATGATGTCGGCCACGGTGATTTCGTCGGATTTTCGGCCGAGCGAGTAGCCGCCGCCGGGGCCGCGGGTGCTCTCGACGAGCTCGTGCCGGCGCAGTTTGCCGAACAGCTGCTCCAGGTAGGACAGCGAAATCTGCTGGCGCTGGCTGATCGCAGCCAAGGCGACCGGGCCGCTGTTCTCGCGCAGCGCCAAGTCGACCATGGCGGTGACGGCAAAACGACCTTTGGTGGTGAGACGCATGGAACCCTCCTTCGGCGGACGCGCCAATGAGCGGCCAGGGTTTACCCCGGGGAATTTCCGAGCATTTTACTCAATTACTCTCGAGGCTGCTCGCCGCACCCCGAGATTACCCGCACAGAGCGTCCGGGCACATGTCATCTTGTGTTTCAGCCGGCGCCTTTGCCTCGCCGCGCCGCTTCGATCGGGATGACCTGGTCGTGGACCGAAGCACCAAAGGCCTGCTCGCGCAGCTGCGCCAGCTGATCCCGCACCCTTGCTGCCTGTTCGAACTCCAGGTTGCGCGCGTGCTCCAGCATCTTCTTCTCGAGCTGCTGGATTCGCTTGCCCAGGTCCTTCTCGGACAGCTCCTCGACGACCGCGGCGTCGACGAGTTGCTGGCCGTCGCGCCCCGGCTTGTCGCTGTAGACGCCGTCGATCAGGTCCTTGATGCGCTTGGCCACGCTGCGCGGCGTGATGCCATGTTCGGTGTTGAAGGCGACCTGCTTGGCGCGCCGGCGCTCGGTCTCGCCCATGGCGGCCCGCATGGAGTCGGTCACGCGGTCGGCGTAAAGAATGGCGCGGCCATTGAGGTTGCGCGCCGCCCGGCCGATGGTCTGGATCAGGCTGCGCTCGCTGCGCAGGAAGCCTTCCTTGTCGGCGTCGAGGATGGCGACGAGCGAGACCTCCGGGATGTCCAGGCCTTCGCGCAGCAGGTTGATGCCGACCAGCACGTCGAAGACACCCATGCGCAGGTCGCGCAGGATCTCGACGCGCTCGACCGTGTCCACATCCGAATGCAGGTAGCGGACCTTCACGCCGTTGTCGCTCAGGTAATCGGTTAGCTGCTCGGCCATGCGCTTGGTCAGCACGGTGATGAGCACGCGCTCGTTGACGTCGACGCGCTCGCGGATCTCCTGCAGCACGTCATCGACCTGGCTGGTCGCCGGGCGCACCTGCACCTCGGGGTCGACGAGGCCGGTCGGGCGCACGAGCTGCTCGACGACCTGGCCGGCGTTGTCCTTCTCGTAATTGGCCGGCGTCGCCGAGACGAAGATCGCCTGGCGCATCTTGCGCTCGAACTCGGCGAACTTGAGCGGCCGGTTGTCCAGCGCCGACGGCAGGCGGAAGCCAAATTCGACCAGGGTCTCCTTGCGCGCCCGGTCGCCGTTGTACATGCCGCCGAACTGGCCGATCAGCACATGGCTTTCGTCCAGGAACATCAGGGCGTCGGGCGGCAAGTAGTCGACCAGCGTCGGCGGCGGCTCGCCCGGTTGCGAGCCGGAGAGATGGCGCGTGTAGTTCTCGATGCCCTTGCAGTGCCCGACCTCCTGCAGCATCTCCAGGTCGAAGCGCGTGCGCTGCTCCAGGCGCTGGGCCTCGACCAGCTTGCCGTCCGCCACGAACTGGCCGACACGCTCGCGCAGTTCCACCTTGATCGTGTCGATGGCGGCCAGCACGCGCTCGCGCGGCGTCACGTAATGGCTGCTCGGGTAGACCGTGAAGCGCGCAAGCTTCTGTCGCAGCTGGCCCGTCAGCGGGTCGAAGAGCGTGAGCGCCTCGACCTCGTCGTCGAAAAGCTCGATGCGCAAGGCGAGCTCCGAGTGCTCGGCCGGGAACACGTCGATGGTGTCGCCGCGGACGCGGAAGATGCCGCGGTTGAAGTCCATCTCGTTGCGGCTGTACTGCATGCGCACGAGCTGGGCGATGAGGTCGCGCTGGCCGACCCGGTCGCCCACGCGCAGCGTCATGACCATCTGGTGATAGTCGGCCGGGTTGCCGATGCCGTAGATGGCCGAGACCGAGGCGACGATGACCACGTCGCGCCGCTCCATCAGGCTCTTGGTGCACGAGAGGCGCAGCTGCTCGATCTGCTCGTTGATGGCGCTGTCCTTCTCGATGAAAAGGTCGCGCTGCGGCACGTAGGCCTCGGGCTGGTAGTAGTCGTAATAGCTGACGAAGTACTCGACCGCGTTGTTCGGAAAGAAATCGCGGAACTCGCTGTAGAGCTGGGCGGCCAGCGTCTTGTTCGGCGCAAAGATGATGGCCGGCCGGCCGAGCCGCGCGATGACGTTGGCCATCGTGAAGGTCTTGCCCGAGCCCGTAACGCCCAGCAGGGTCTGGAACGAGAGGCCGTCGCCGATACCCTCGACGAGTTGCGCGATGGCCGTCGGCTGGTCGCCCGCCGGCGGAAATGGCTGGAACAGCTGGAAGGGCGAGCCTTCGAAATGAACGAACTCGCCCTTCGGCGCCTCAGCCATCGTGGCGTCGGCCCCAGGAGCAGCGGGCTCCGGCGTCATGGTCTTGCGTGCTTCTTGCATGGGGTAATCCCGTAAACGCGCTCACCCTGCCCCTAGAATCGGCAGGCTGCGCGCCAAACCTGCACGGCTTCGCCGGACAGGTTCGCTAAACGCGAGAGATTAGCGCAGCAGCGATCAACCCCTCGCCCACCTGTTGCCAACGCCTTGTCAGGAATCCGACCCATGACTCTGTTTGCCGCCGTCGAAATGGCCCCCCGCGACCCCATCCTGGGTCTGAACGAGCAGTTCAACGCCGATACCCGCGCTGGCAAGGTGAATCTCGGCGTCGGCGTCTATTACGACGAGAACGGCAAGCTCCCGCTGCTCAAGTGCGTGGCCGAGGCCGAAGCCCAGCTCCAGTCCGACCCGAAGCCGCGCGGCTACCTGCCGATCGACGGTATCGCCACCTATGACCGCGCCGTTCAGGAACTCGTGTTCGGCGCCGGCAGCGAAGTGCTGGCCGCCAAGCGCGTTGCCACTGTGCAGGCCATCGGCGGCACGGGCGGCCTCAAGGTCGGCGCCGACTTCCTCAAGCGCCTGCGCCCGAATGCCCAGGTGCTGATCTCCGACCCGAGCTGGGAGAACCACCGCGCGCTGTTCACCAACGCCGGCTTCGAAGTCGGGACCTATCCGTACTACGACGCGGCAGCGCGCGGCATCAACTTCGCCGGCATGCTGACCGCGCTCAACAGCGCCGCCGAAGGCACGATCGTCGTGCTGCACGCCTGCTGCCACAACCCGACCGGTTATGACCTCACGGCTACCGAATGGGATCAGGTCATTGCCGCCGTCAAGGCGCGCGGCCTCGTGCCCTTCCTCGACATGGCCTACCAGGGCTTCGGCGAAGGGATCGCCGAGGACGGCGCCGTGATCGCCAAGTTCGTCGCCGCAGGCCTGGACTTCTTCGTCTCGACGAGCTTCTCCAAGAGCTTCTCGCTGTACGGCGAGCGCGTCGGCGCGCTCAGCGTCGCCTGCGCCACCGCCGAAGACGCCACGCGCGTGCTTTCGCAGCTCAAGATCGTCATCCGCACCAACTACTCCAACCCGCCGACGCATGGCGCGCAGATCTGCGCCACGGTGCTCACGACGCCGCGCCTGCGCGCGCTGTGGGAAGACGAGCTCGCCGGCATGCGCCTGCGCATCCGCGCGATGCGCTCGGCCCTCGTCGAGGCGTTGCAGAACGCCGGCGTCACCGCCGACCTGAGCTTCGTCACGCGCCAGAAAGGCATGTTCAGCTACTCGGGCTTGACCGCCGCGCAAATGCAGCGTTTGCGCAGCGAATTCGGCGTCTACGGCGTCGACTCGGGCCGCATCTGCGTGGCCGCGCTCAACGAAAAGAACCTCCCCGTCGTCGCAGCCGCCATGGCCGCCGTGATGAAGGGTTAAAGAGTTGACGAACTTGCGGGGTGATCGACTCGCCCCGCATGCTGCGCCGCACAAAATCTGGCACATTAGGGCCAGAAATTTCTTCTGCCGAGGCGGCCCATGCTCTATCAGTTCTATGAAACCCAGCGCGCGCTCCTGAGTCCGTTCGCGGAATTCGCAAGCGCCACGGCCAAGCTGTACAGCCATCCGCTCTCGCCTTTCGCGCACACCTTCCTGTCGGGTCGCGTCTCGGCCGGCATGGACCTGATCCACCGCCTGGCCAAGGAATACGAGAAGCCCGAGTTCGACATCAAGAGCGTCGAGGTCGAGGGCACCGAAGTCGCCGTTCAGGAACTCGTGGCCGACATCCGCCCCTTCTGCCGCCTGCTGCGTTTCAAGCGCTACACCGACAAGGCGGACGTGCTGGAGCACATGAAGGTCCAGCCGACCGTGCTGGTCGTGGCGCCGCTGTCGGGCCACCACAGCACGCTGCTGCGCGAGACGGTGCGCAAGCTGCTCGAGGATCACAAGGTCTACATCACCGACTGGACCGACGCGCGCATGGTGCCGGCCGAACTCGGCGCCTTCCGCCTCGACGACTACATCACCTACATCCAGGACTTCATCCGCCACATCGGCGCCGAGAACTGCCACGTCATCTCGGTGTGCCAGCCAACGGTGCCGACGCTGGCGGCGATCTCGCTGATGGCCTCCAATGGCGAGGCAACGCCGCTGTCGATGACGATGATGGGCGGCCCGATCGATGCCCGCAAGAGCCCGACCGCCGTCAACAACCTGGCCATGAACCGCAGCTACAGCTGGTTCGAGACCAACGTCATCCACCGCGTGCCGCCCAACTTCCCGGGCGCCGGCCGCGCCGTCTATCCGGGCTTCCTGCAGCACACCGGCTTCGTGGCCATGAATCCGGACCGGCACCTGAGCTCGCACTACGACTACTTCCTCGACCTGATCCGCGGCGACGACGACAGCGCCGAATCGCATCGACGCTTCTACGACGAATACAACGCCGTGCTCGACATGCCGGCCGAGTACTACCTCGACACGATCAAGACGGTGTTCCAGGACTTCGCGCTGGTCAACGGCACCTGGGAGGTCGACGGCCAGATCGTGCGCCCGCAGGACATCAAGACCACCGCGCTGCTCACGATCGAAGGCGAGCTCGACGACATCTCCGGCGCCGGCCAGACGCGCGCTGCGCATGAGCTGTGCACGGGCATCCCGGCTTCCAAGCAGTTCCACTACGACGTCGTCGGCGCCGGGCACTACGGCATCTTCTCGGGCCGGCGCTGGCGCGAGCGGGCCTACCCCGAGGTCCGCAAGTTCATCGCCAAGTACGACAAGCCGACGACCGCGGCCGCCAAGCGCCGTGTCGCGCGTCGTACGACGACCAAGGAAGCCAGCGCCTGATGGCCGACACCGGGCTGGCTGATCGCATCGACGCCGCGCTGCCGCAGACGCAGTGCACGCGGTGCGGCTACCCGGACTGCCGCCGCTACGCCGAAGCGATTGCCAGCGGTGAGGCCGGCATCAACCAGTGCCCACCCGGTGGCCAGCAAGGTATCGAGCGTCTCGCCGCGCTGACCGGCCAAGCGGTCGTGCCGCTGAGCGCCGAGCATGGCGCCGAAGGTCCGCGCACGCTGGCCGTCATCGACGAAAGCTGGTGCATCGGCTGCACGCTGTGCATCAAGGCCTGCCCGGTCGACTGCATCGTCGGCGCGCCCAAGCAGATGCACGTCATCGTGGCGGACCAATGCACTGGATGCGAGCTTTGCGTGCCGGCCTGCCCGGTCGATTGCATCTCGTTGCTGGACATCACGCCCGGCCGCAGCGGCTGGGACGCCTGGAGCGCCGAGCACGCCGAGACGGCGCGCGTGCGCTACGCCTGGCATGGCCAGCGGCAAGCGCGCGAGAAGGCCGAGCACGAGGTGCGCCGCGAGGCCACGCTGGAAGCCAAGCTGGCGGACCTGCCGGCGGCCAGCCAGATCACCGAGCCCGACGAACTCGCGCGCAAGCGCACGCTGGTCGAGGCCGCCTTGGCCCGCGCCAGGGCACGGCAGAATGCGGGCCGATGAGCCCCGCCGACATCGAATCCTTCTTCGCCACGCTCAAGCGCACCAACCCCGCGCCGCAGACCGAACTCGAATACACGAGCGTCTTCGAGCTGCTCGCCGCCGTGCTGCTGTCCGCGCAGGCCACCGACGTCGGGGTGAACAAGGCGACGCGCAAGCTCTTCAAGATCGCCGACACGCCGCAGAAGATCCTGGCGCTGGGCCTCCAAGGCCTCACCGAATACATCCGCACGATCGGGCTGTTTCGCACCAAAGCCGCCAACCTGATCAAGACCTGCGAGATCCTCGTCGAGCAGCACGGCGGCAAGGTCCCCGGCACGCGCGAGGAACTCGAAGCCCTGCCGGGCGTGGGCCGCAAGACGGCCAACGTCGTCCTGAACGTCGCCTTCGGCGAACCGACGATGGCGGTCGACACGCACATCTTCCGCGTCGCCAACCGCACGGGCCTGGCGCCCGGCAAGACACCGCTGGCGGTCGAACTCGGTCTGCTCGAACGCGTTCCCGAGCCCTACCGCGTCGATTCGCATCACTGGCTGATCCTGCATGGCCGCTACGTCTGCCAGGCACGCAAGCCGCGTTGTGAGGTCTGCACGGTGCGAAGCTTTTGCGACGAAGGGCGCCGCCTACAATCGGCGCCTTTCAATTGACACGGGACGCCATGTCAAGCATCTCGGACCTGATCGACCGCGTGGAGCGGCTGCTGCTGCGCCACCAGGAGCTCAAACGCACCAACGCCCTGCTGACAGAGCAGGTGCAAAGCCTGACCCAGGAACGCGACAGCCTGCGTGCACGGCTGTCCGCGGCGCGTTCGCGCATCGACGCACTGCTCGAGCGCCTGCCGGTCGACCACGACGCCGGGAAGGGCGCGCCATGAAGCAGATGGAAGTCACGATCATGGGCCAGAGCTACCTGCTCGGCTGTCCGGAAGGCGGCGAGTCCGCGCTGGGCAAGGCCGTCGCGCAGGTCGACAAGGAGATGAGCGCCATCCGCGATGCCGGCCGCGTCAAGGCACGCGAGCGCATCGCCGTGCTGGCAGCGCTGAATCTTGCCTACCAGTTGGCTGAAGGCGGCCCGGCGCCGGCCGCGCAGGCTACCGGCCAGGTCGATGCCGCCACGGTCGATGCGCTGGTGCGCCAGCTCGACGCCGCCCTCGGCGACGACGGCCAGCTACTCTGATTTGTACTGAGACGGCTGTCGTCTTTGTCACGGGTCTGCCGTCCAGGGCGCCCTACAATCCGTGGGTCCGCTGCGTTCGCGTGGGTCCTATATTTCCTTGAACCGATGCTCTATGAGCAAGGGCTTGGAACATTGTCTGGCCAGCGTGATCGTCTCGCGTCAGATGAACCCAAGGCCAGTCTGACCTCGCCCACCTGAATCCCCTGGGTTCAGGAATGCGGCTCACGGCTCGTGGTGGACACCAATTCTTGAAGCCCCTCGCCCAGCACGCCCCGCTGGACGCGGGCGGGGCTGGTCGGTCCCCCGAGGGGACTCAAAGGCATGCCGGGTTGACCGGCATGTCTTTGCAGGGGGCCGGCTTGGGAGCGGCCCGGCGCTCGGCCCAAAAAATACTTCTGGCGTCCATATGAACTATTGGCTGATGAAGTCCGAGCCTGACGAGGCGTCCATCGACCATCTTGAAGCCGCGGGCACTCTGCCCTGGACCGGCGTGCGCAACTACCAGGCGCGCAATTTCATGCGCGACAACATGCAGCTTGGCGACGGCGTGCTGTTCTATCACTCGTCCTGCCCGGAGCCGGGCATCTACGGGCTGGCCGAGGTCTCGAGCGCCGCCTACCCGGACGCCACGCAGTTCGACCCGGCGAGCAAGTATTTCGACCCGAAGTCCAAGCGCGAAGCGCCGCGCTGGCTGCACGTCGATGTGCGCTATGTACGCAAGACGCGGCCGCTGCTGCTGGCCGCCATGCGCGCCGAGCCGGCGCTGGCCGGCATGCGTGTTCTGCAGGCGGGCAATCGGCTCTCGATCACGCCGGTGACGGACGATGAGTGGAAGCGCCTGCTGGCGCTGCTGCGCTGAACCGAGGCGTCAGCGGTCAGCGGTCAGCGGGCGTGAAGGCGATCGACGCGAGCACGACCTGATTGCCGCCACGGCGCCGGGCTTCGACCACGGCGGTTTCGCTGGCAATGAAGAGTTCGTCCTGAAGCGACGCGGTATGCGGGAAGCTCGACACACCCATCGAGAGCGACAGCCCCAGGTCCTGCCCTTCAAGCACGACGATCTGCGCGGCGCACTGACGCCGTAGTTGCTCCATCCGGGCATGCGCCGTCGCCAGCCCGACGCCGGACAGCAGCACGGCGAAACGCTCCTCGCCGATGCGGCAGGCTGAGTCCATCGCCCGCGTATTGGCGCGCAGCATGCGGCCGACGCCTTCGATCATCCGCTCGCGCGCCTCGTCGCCAAGCCCCTGCAGCGCCGCCGGCAGCGGATCGATGGCGATCACGACGAGCGCGAACTCGCGGTGCTCGCGCGTCGAGAGGTCGATCTCGCGCAGCAGTTGATCGTCGAACTGCGGCCGCAGGTACAGGCCGGAAGCCTCGTCGCGGCCCGTGCCGGCCTGGGCGTCGCGGCGCGCCTGTTCGAGCGCCTTCTGTTGCTGCTCGATCTGCAGGAGCGCGCGCTGCAGATGGCTCTCCCGATTGCGCTCCTCGGTGCGTTCATGCCAGGCGGCGATCAGGTGCTCGGTGCCCAGCGGCGCGCGCGTCACGGTGAATTCACGACGCCGACCGGCGATCTCGAAGCGGTGCTCGCTGACGACGACGGTGCGCTGCGCCATCACGGCCTGCTCCACGCGGCGCATGCCCGCGGCTTCGTCAGCGCGCATCAGTTCGGCATCCGTCTTGCCCGGGACTTCCCCGGCGCCGAACAGTTGGGAAAGCCCCGCGCTGGCGACGACGTAGCGCCCACTGGCGACCTGTTTGATACCGACAAAGCTGTTCAGCGGCTCGACGAGCCCAAGCAGGGTCGCGCCCAGGCTGGCGCCCAGCTCGGCATGCTCTTCGAGCCACGAGGCCACGCTGCCCACCGGGCCGGCGCTGTCGCTCGGAGTTGCCGCTGTTGAATCCATGGTCCCCGCTTGATTGACCGAACGCTTGAACGGGCAATGTTAACGAAGAACATTCGCACCTAAGCCTGCAAACACACATTTCTGCTCCGCGTTTCCACGCGTTCAGGGGCCCTCCACCGGCGTCGCCGACAATCGCACAATGCAAGCATTCGATCTCGTGGTTGTCGGCGCCGGTGCGGCCGGCCTCCACTGCGCCGCCCTGGCCGGCGCCGTCGGGCAGCGCGTCCTGCTCGTGGACCATGCCGAGCGCCTGGCCGAAAAGATCCGCATCTCGGGCGGTGGGCGCTGCAATTTCACCAACCGCGATGCCGGGCCGGCCAACTTCATCTCGGACAACCCGCATTTCTGTCGCTCAGCCCTGTCCCGCTACACGCCCCAGGATTTCATGGCCCTGCTGCAAAAGCACGGCATTGGCTTTCATGAGAAGCACAAAGGCCAGCTTTTCTGCGACGAAGGCAGCGAACGCATCATCGCCATGCTCGACGCCGAATGCCGCGCAGCCGGCGTCGAACGGTGGCAGCCGGCACGCGTGAGCGATGTGCGGCGGCAGGAGGCCGGTTTCCAGATCGACACGTCGCGCGGCCCCGTGACGGCTCAGCGCCTGGCCATCGCGACCGGCGGCCTGTCCATTCCCAAGATCGGCGCGACGGACTGGGGCCTGCGCCTGGCGCGCGAGTTCGGACACCGCATCGTCGAACCGCGTCCGGCGCTCGTGCCGCTGACCTTCTCACCCGAAGACTGGGCGCCCTTCGCCGCGTTGGCCGGGCTCTCGCTGCCCGTCCACATCTCGACCGGCAAAGGCAAGGCGCGCGGCGAGTTCCTCGAAGACCTGCTCTTCACTCACCGCGGACTCAGCGGCCCGGCGGTACTGCAGATTTCGAGCTTCTGGACCGAAGGCCAGGCCCTGACCATCGACCTGGCGCCCGGGCTCGACCTCGCCGCCCTGCTCGCCGAGGCCAAGATGCACTCGCGCCGACAGCTCGGCAACCAGCTCGCCCAATGGCTGCCCGAGCGGCTGGCCGACACCTGGCTGGCCCGCCTCGGCCTGGACGCCACTCGGCCCATGCCCGAATGCCGGGACCGGGATCTTCAGCAACTTGCGCAGAGCCTGGCAGCCTGGCAACTGACGCCCAATGGCAGCGAAGGCTGGCGCAAGGCCGAGGTCATGCGCGGCGGCGTCGATACGCGCGACCTCCAGCAGAGCAATATGGAAAGCCGGCTCGTGCCCGGGCTGCATTTCATCGGCGAAGTGGTCGACGTCACCGGCTGGCTCGGCGGTTACAACTTCCAGTGGGCCTGGGCCAGCGCGGCAGCCTGTGCCAGTTCGCTGGAGAAAACCGAGGCAACTGCTTGATTTCTGGAGCCAATGCAATCCAGCCCTTCGCATTCACCCTTATTTCAGGCTACAATCGCTGTCTTTGCTGGCAAACCGCGCGTCGATCCGGAAGGCAAATCCGGAAAATGACTTCCTCGGACACCGAGCGCACTATTTAGGATTACTTGATGACCACCATTCGCGTCAAAGAAAACGAGCCGTTCGACGTGGCCCTGCGCCGCTTCAAGCGCACCATCGAAAAGCTGGGCCTGCTCACCGAGCTGCGCGCCCGCGAGTTCTACGAAAAGCCCACGGCTGAGCGCAAGCGCAAGAAGGCTGCCGCCGTCAAGCGTCACTACAAGCGCGTTCGCAGCATGCAGCTGCCGAAGAAGCTGTACTGATCGGCTGGAATCCCGGGAGCTGCAAGCAGCTCTCCGCTTCCGTGCACAATGCCCGCGCAGGACGCTGCCGCGGGCATTTGTCATTTCTGAACCCAAAAATTCTTTCGCCATGAGCCTCAAGGAACGCATCACCGAAGACATGAAGGCCGCCATGCGCGCCAAGGACGCCGAGCGCCTGGGCACCATCCGCATGCTGCTGGCCGCGGTCAAGCAAAAGGAAGTGGACGAGCGCGTCGAGGTCGATGATGTCGCCCTCGTCGGCATCGTCGACAAGCTGATCAAGCAGCGCAAGGACTCGATCAGCCAGTTCTCTGCGGCCGGTCGCCAGGACCTGGTCGACAAGGAAACGGCGGAGCTCAAGGTGCTCGAGCTCTACCTGCCGGCGCGCTTGTCGGCCGAGGAGATCGACGCGGCCGTGGCCAAGATCGTGGCCGACCTGGGCGCCAAGGGCCCGAGCGACATGGGCAAGGTCATGGGCGCCGTCAAGGGCCAGCTGGCCGGCAAGGCCGACATGGGCCTGGTGTCTGCGGCCGTCAAGAAAGCCCTGAGCTAAGGAGCACCCGATGCAAGACCTGCCGATCAATCCGCTGACGCCGGCTTTCAGCGTCGCACCGCAGCTCGAACCCGAAGCCATGGCCGCGGTGGCCGCCGCCGGCTACAAGAGCGTCGTCAACAACCGCCCCGACTTCGAAGGCGGCCCCGACCAGCCGACCAGCAGCGCCATCGAGGCCGCCGCGCACGCCGCCGGGCTCGAATACCGCTACCTGCCCGTCAACGGCGCCTACCAGTCGCCCGAAGAAATCGCCGCCATGCGCGCGCTGATCGACAGCCTGCCGCAGCCGGTGCTGGCCTTCTGCCGCTCGGGAGCACGTTCGACCAAGCTGTTCGCCGCTGCCTGCGCGCTCTGAACGCCCTCCTGCACCTCACGCGCTGGATCGACGCCGCCAGCGCACGGCTTGGGCGGCTCGCTGCCTGGGCCGTGCTGCTGGCTTGTTTCATCAGCGCGGGCAATGCGCTGGTGCGTTACGGGCTGGACTACAGCTCCAATGCCTGGCTCGAGATCCAGTGGTATCTGTTTGCCGGCTGCGTGATGCTCGGCGCGCCGGAGGTGCTGCGGCTCAACGAGCATGTGCGAGTCGACCTGATCTATTCGCGCCTGCCGGCGCGGGCGCAGGCCACCATCGACCTGCTGGGCCTGTGCATCTTCCTCGTACCGGTGATGGCGTATTTCGACGTGCTGTCCTGGCAGTTCTTCGTCACCAAGCTCACCACGGGCCTGCAGCCCGATGAAACGCCGGCCGCACTGGGCTGGCCGGCGTTTGCCTGGCGGCTCCTGACAAGCGGCGAGATGAGCGAGAACGCTGGCGGCCTGATCCGCTGGCCAGCCGCCCTGCTCTTGCCGCTGGGCTTCAGCATGGTCGTGCTGCAAGGACTGGCCGAGATCGTCCGGCGCGTGGCATGGCTGATGCGGCGGATCGAGCTCGATACGCACTACGAAAGGCCGCTCCAGTGATCAGGATGGAGCAGTTCCCGCCACTGATGTTCGCGGGGCTGATCCTCGTGATGCTGATCGGCTTCCCGGTCGCGTTCTCGCTCGCGGCGCTGGGCCTGGCCTGCGCCTTCTACGCGATCAGCCAGGGCTGGTTCCCGCCGGAGTTCATGGCGGCGCTGCCGCAGAACGTCTTCGGCATCCTCGGGAACGACCTGCTGCTGGCGATTCCCTTCTTCACGATGATGGGCTCGCTGCTCGAGAAATGCGGCCTGGCGGAGGACATGCTCGACTCCATGGGCCAGCTCTTCGGCCGCGTGCGCGGCGGGCTGGGCTACTCGGTGATCATCGTCGGCTTCATCCTCGGCGCCATCACCGGCACCGTGGCCGGCCAGGTCATCGCGATGGCGATGATCTCGCTGCCGGTCATGATGCGCTACGGCTACGACATGCGCTACGCCACCGGCGTGCTCGCGGCCTCGGGGACGATCACGCAGCTGGTGCCGCCGTCGCTCGTGCTGGTCGTGCTGGCGGACCAGCTCGGCCGCTCGGTCGGCGACATGTACAAGGGCGCCTGGGGGCCGTCGATCCTGCAGGTGCTGATTTTCGCGATCTACACCTTCGTGCTCGGCCGCCTGCGCCCCGAGAAGGTCCCCGGCGTGCCGCCCGAGGCGCGCACGCTGCACGGCTGGGCGCTGTGGGCCAAGTGCCTGCGCGGCATCATTCCCTCGGCCGTGCTGATCTTCGCCGTGCTCGGCAGCATGGGCGGCCTGCCGGGCATCGACAACGCGATCTGCACGCCAACCGAGGCCGGCGCGATGGGCGCGGTCGGCGCCTTCGTGCTCGCCGCGCTGCATCGGCGGCTGTCGTGGCCGCTCGTGCGCGAGGCAATGGCCAACACCATGCGCATCACGGCGATGGTGGTCTTCATCCTGATCGGCTCGCGCACCTTCTCGCTGGTGTTCCAGGGCGTCGAGGGTGGCCGCTGGATCGAGCACATGCTGCTCGGCCTGCCCGGCGGGCGCATCGGTTTTCTTGTCGTCGTCAACGCCTTCATCTTTTTCCTGGCGTTCTTCCTCGACTTCTTCGAGATCGCCTTCATCGTCCTGCCCATGCTCGGCCCGGTCGCGGACAAGATGGGCATCGACCTCGTCTGGTTCGGCGTGATGCTGTGCGTGAACATGCAGACCAGCTTCATGCACCCGCCCTTCGGCTTCGCGCTGTTCTATTTGCGCGGCATTGCCGACACGCTCTTCAAGCAGGGCTCGCTGCCGAAGAAGGTCGAGTCGAGCGACATCTACATGGGCTCGATTCCCTGGGTGCTGATGCAGCTGATCCTCGTCGGCATCGTGATCTTCGTGCCGGCCTCGGTGACGGTCTTCCTCGACAAGCCGCAGGCCGTCGACATGCACAAGGCGACGACCCAGCTGCTCGACCAGCTCGCGCCGGCCTCGGCCCCGGCGAGCGGCGCCGAACAAGAGGAAGACCCGAACGCCGCGATCGAACGCGCGCTGCGCGAGGACGCGGCGCGCAAGAAGTAGCGCAGATTTCCAGTTCCGCTTGCATTTGCACTAGCGCGCCGGGCTACGGGGGCCCGCCATTGCTCCGTGTCCCCCGCCTTACTACGCAAGGCTCCTCCTTTACCTGCGCAATGGCGCCCCCCCGCATCCCGGCTCCCCACCGTACGGGCTCGCGCCGAACACAACCGACGGAGCAACGCGCTGGCGCAGGAGTACGGGGAGGTCGACTACGCAAGTAAAGGAGGAGCCCCGCATCGCGGGGCGGGGGACACGGAGTAGGCGGCCTCCCCGTGCTCCTGCGCTCTCCGCACGCCAGGGACTACCTCAGAGATCCCGCCGCGACTGCATGAACTCGTCAAAGCCAGCTTCAGCCACGCGAAACCACAAGTTCTGATCGCGCCGGAACACCACGAGATCCTCGTAGACCTTCTTCCAGCGCGGATTGCGCGCCGAGATCTCGCTGAAGAGCGCCTGACTCTCCTTGAAGGCCGCGTCCATCGCATCGCGCGGGAAGCGGAACAGCTTGGTGCCCGTACCCACCAGCTCCTTCAGCGCCTGCGGATTGCGCGCGTCGTACTTGGCCAGCATGTCCGTGTGAGCCAGGCAGGCGGCGGTCTCGACCATGGCCTTGTATTCCGTGGACAGCGAATCCCAGGCCTTGGTGTTGATGAAGAAATCGCACTGCGGCCCGCCTTCCCACCATGACGGATAGGCGTAGTAAGGCGCGACCTTCGAAAGCCCGAGCTTCTTGTCGTCGTAAGGGCCGACCCACTCCGCCGCGTCGACCGTGCCCTTCTCCAGCGCCGAATACAGCTCCGAGCCCGGAATGCTCTGCGTGACCACGCCCAGGCGTTCCATCACGCGCCCGGCAATGCCGGCGATGCGCATCTTGAGCCCCTTGAGGTCGGCCAGGCTTTTCAGCTCCTTGCGGTACCAGCCGCCCATCTGCGCGCCGGTATTGCCGCCGGGGAAATTGATGATGTTGTAGCCGCGATAGAACTCGCGCATCAGCTTGAGGCCGTTGCCCTCAAACATCCAGGCATTGGTCTGGCGCGCATTCAGGCCGAAGGGAATCGCGCAGCCGAGCGCAAAGGTTTCGTCCTTGCCGACAAAGTAGTACGGCGCCGTGTGCACCACCTCGACGACGCCCTTCTGCACGCCGTCGACGACCTCGCCCGGCGGCATCAGCTCGCCGCCGCCATGCACGGCGATCTGGAAGCGCCCGCCGCTCATCTCCTCGATCTTGCGCGAGAACAGCTCGGTCGCACCCGTCAGCGTGTCGAGGCTCTTGGGGAAGCTCGACGCCAGCCGCCAGCGCACATTGGCCTGCGCGTGAACGATGGCCGGCGCGGCGCCAGCGGCAAGCACGCCGGCCAGGCCGGCACTGCGAACGAAGCGACGACGTTCCATCGTGATCCCTCTGTCAGTGATCGATGCAGGAATGCAATCCAGCCGAGCAGTCGCCGCGGATCCGGCTTTGCCGGGCCGCTGGCGGCGCCCCCTTGAGGGGGAGGCGCGAAGCGCTTCGGGGGTGGGTCATGAACCGGCCAGCTTCATCCGCGAGATCAGCACCGAGCCCACCGTCTTGGTACCCGAGGTATAGGCATCCGTGCCGATGCCGACGATGTCCTGCAGCATCTGGCGCAGATTGCCGGCGATGGTGACCTCGCTGACCGGGTGGACGATCTCGCCGTTCTCGACCCAGAAGCCCGAAGCGCCGCGCGAATAGTCGCCCGTCACGTAGTTGACGCCCTGCCCCATCAGCTCGGTCACGAACAGGCCGCGGCCGAGCCGGCGCAGCATCGTCGGCAGGTCGTCGCCGGGCGCCGTCAGCCGGCTCGTCATGCGCAGATTGTGCGAGCCGCCCGCATGCCCGGTGGTGCGCAGCCCGAGCTTGCGCGCCGAATACGTGCTCAGGAAATATGCCTGCAATTGCCCGCCATCGACCACGCGGCGCGCATGCGTCGTCACGCCTTCGTCGTCGAAGGGCGAGCTGCCCTTGCCCTTGAGCACATGCGGGTCTTCGTCGATGTCGATGTGGTTGGCCAGCACCTGCGTGCCCAGACTCTCCAGCAGGAAGCTGGCACGCCGGTACAGCGCGCCGCCGCTGGTGGCCTGCACCAGGCCGCCCAGCAGGCCGGCCGCCACCGTGCTTTCGAACAGCACCGGCACTTCGGCCGTGCGCACCTTGCGCGCATGCAGGCGCGAGAGCGCGCGCTCGGCGGCGTAGCGCCCAATCGCCTCGGGCGAGGCCAGTTCGCCGGCGTCGCGCATCGAGCTGTACCAGGCGTCGCGCTCCATGTGGGCGCCGCGACCGGCGATCGGCGCGACCGACAGCGAGTGCCGCGAGCTGGCATAGCCGCCGCGGAAGCCCCGGCTGTTGCCCATGAAGAAATGCGACTGCTGCGCCGACACGCCAGCGCCTTCGCTATTGCTGATGCGCTTGTCGGTCGCGAAGGCAGCCGCCTCGCAGCGCAAGGCCAATTCCGCCGCGGCTTCGGCGTCGAGCGCCCAGGGATGGAACAGGTCCAGCTCAGGGCGCGCGGCCGCGTCGAGCGAAAGGTCTTCGGCGTCGGGCAGGCCGGCGGCCGGGTCTTCTGCGGTGAAGCGCGCGATATCGTAGGCGGCGCGCGCCGTATCGCGGATCGCCTGCGGCGAGAAGTCCGAGGTGCTGGCATTGCCGCGGCGCTGGCCCAGGTAGACCGAGATGCCCAGCGACTTGTCGCGATTGCGCTCGACGTTCTCCAGCTGACCCTTGCGCACCGAGACCGACAGGCCGCAGCCCTCGGAGACCTCGACGCCAGCATCGCTGGCGCCCAGCTGTTTGGCCTCGGCCAGCGCGGTCTCGACGAGTTCGCGGAAGCGTTCAGGGGCGTAGGAGAAGCCGTTCGGCGCGGTCTGGGTCGTCATGGAGAGCTTGCGGCAGCGGAATGCGCGCCGGCGCGTTGTTGGCGTTGTGGGCGACAATCATACGCAGCCATGAACCACGATCCCGACTCCCTCCGCGACGACGCCGCCGATGCGTACGATCGCCCGAGCAAAAGCCAGAAGAAGCGCGACATGCACGATCTTCAGGGGCTCGGCAATGACCTGCTGACGCTGCCGGCGAGCCGCCTCGAGCCGCTGGGCCTGCCCGAGATCCTGCTCGATGCCATCGCGGCCGCCAAGAAGATCACCAACTTCGAAGGCAAGCGCCGCCAGATGCAGTACATCGGCAAGCTGATGCGCAAGGTCGACCCCGAACCGATCCGCGAAGCCGTGGCCTCGTTCAAGCTCGGCCATGCGCAGGACAGCCTGGCCCTGCACGAAAGCGAGGCCTGGCGCGTTCGCCTCGTCGAGGACGACGGCGCACTGGCGCTGTTCATCGACGAGCACAACGATGTCGATGTGCAGCAGCTTCGCAGCCTCGTGCGCGCCGCGCGCAAGGACCGCGAGCAGCCGCCAGAGGCGCGCAAGGGCCGCGCCTGGCGCGAGCTGTTCCAGTTCATCAAGGCCGTGCGCCTGGCCGCCGGCAAGGCGGCCGAAGGCGACAGCGACGTGGAGGACGACGACGATGCATGAGGCCGTGCGCATCGGCATCGTCTCGATCAGCGATCGCGCCTCCAGCGGCGTCTACGAGGACAAGGGCCTGCCAGCGCTGCAGCAGTGGCTGCAGTCGGCGCTGCTCAACCCGATCGAGTTCGTGCCGCGCCTGATCCCCGACGAGCGCGCCGGCATCGCCGCCACGTTGCGCGAGCTCGTCGACGACGCCGGCTGCCACCTCGTGCTGACGACCGGCGGCACAGGCCCCGCACCGCGCGACGTCACGCCCGAAGCCACGCTTGATGTGGCCGAGCGCGAAATGCCTGGCTTCGGCGAGCAGATGCGGCAGATTTCGCTGCATTTCGTACCCACCGCCCTCCTCTCGCGCCAAGTTGCCGTGATCCGCGGCCAGGCGCTGATCATCAACCTGCCCGGCCAGCCCAAGGCGATTGCCGAAACGCTGTCCGGACACGAAAAGGCCAGCGGCATCTTCGCCGCCGTGCCCTATTGCATCGACCTGATCGGTGGGCCCTATCTCGAAACCCGCGAGGAAGTCTGCAAGGCTTTCCGCCCCAAGAACGCTATCCGCTCATGAAAGTCCAGAAAGACACCGTCGCCACCGTCCAGCTCAAGGTCGCCAATGACAAGGGCCGGCTGATCGAAGCCTCCAAGGAGCCCGTCGCGCTGCTGATCGGCCACGACAACGCCATGCCGGCGATCGAGGCCGCGCTGATGGACCAGGAAGCCGGCTTCGCCGCCAATCTGGACCTGAGCGTCGAGCAGGCCTTCGGCGCGCGCGACGAAAGCCTCGTGCGCCACATCGCCAAGAAGGACTTCCCGCCCGGCGTGAAGGTCGGCGGCGCGCTCGAGATGCGAGAGGGCGAGTCCGGCGAGTTCAAGGTCTACCACGTGGCCAAGATCAAGGGCGACACCGTCATCCTCGACGGCAACCACCCGCTCGCCGGGCAGGCGCTTCGCATCGGCTTGAAGCTGATCTCGGTGCGCGCCGCCGCGGCCGAGGAAATCGCCCACGGACACGCCCACGGCGATCACGGCCACCATCACTGACGATGGCCGGCGCAGGGCGAGCCGCTAGGCGGCCGCCCGCCCCTGCTTCAGGCCGCGTGTGGCGGCCACGTCGCCGAGAAAGACCTGCAGCGCGTCGCGCTCCCGGCGCGACAGGGCGTGCCCTTCCAGCAGCTGCAGTTTTTCAATGACGACCTCGAGCGCCTCGGCAAGATGGCCGAGCTGCTTGCCGTAGCTGCCGACCTGCTGGATGGCCGCCCTCTCCAGCGGCGCGTTCGAAGAGGCGCCGAGATCGATGCTGAACAGGCTCACCTGCCAGTTCGGCAGGATCGGCTGATAAAGCGTATTCGGCGCCAACTGAAGCGGTATCTGCACGCGGTCCATTCGCATCTCCCTGCGGTTGATGGGCTCAGGCGGGGCAAGCATAAGGCGGTCCAGCCGCCTTGATCAGGCGGCCTTTGCCTTGGACCTCAAGGACAGGCAATAACCCATCGTCAGTGCGATGCCAGCCAGGACCGCCGCGGCCCCGCCCAGGTAGGCAATCCGCAGCGGCGCGAACGCGAACAAGCCCGCGTAGACCAGCCCGCTCACCGCCAGCGACCAGCCCGCCACGCGGCGGGCGCTGCGCGCCCGCGCGTTGGGGACGAAGGCCTTGGGAATTCGGTTGCCCATCCAGGCGATCATCAGCCCGTTGGCGCCGATGACCAGCCGCGTCACCGCATCCGTATCAAGAACACCCAGTCTGCGCGCCAACGAGCCGGCGAGCGCCAAGGCCACGATGCCAATGCCCCAGGCCACCGGCCCGATCACGTCCTTGTTCATTGCGCGGTCTCCTCGTTGACGGCGGGCGCTGCGTCGCCCAGGCCGAATGAATGGACGAAGCCCAGCAGCGCATCCTCCAGCACCGAGAGCTTCAGGTGGTAGATGACGGACTTGCCGGCCTTCTCCGCATGCACCAGATCGGCCTCCTTCAGCACCGCGAAGTGCGCCGACATGGTCGGCTTGGAGACATCGAACTGCTCGCTGAGTTCGCCGGCGCTCATCGGCCCGCGGCGCAGCAGTTGCAGCACGCGACGGCGCGTCGGATCGGAGAGGGCTTTGAAGACCTGGCTCATGGTTCGATGATTAGCCAATCATCGAATTGAGTCAAGCCAGGGCACGTCATGGAGTCGGGCAATGAGGCCCTCGCCTGCCGCCTTACTTCACGAGCCGACTCAGCGAGTCCGCGTCGAAGGCCTCTTCCTGCTGCGCCTCGCAGGGCACGCAATCCTTCTTGACCTGGGCCGAGAGCTGGGCAACCGCCTGCCAGATCAGCGCGATCTGGTGCTCGTGGCCCGAGGCGTTGTCGATCAGGCCCTTCATCGCCAGCGCCACCGGGTCGTCGCCCTGCGTGACGCCATACGCCGAGAAGCCCATCTTGGCAGCCGCCTCTTCGCGCCGGGCATCGCCGATCGCCTCGATGATGCGCGCCGGATTGCCCACGGCCGTCGCGCCCGCCGGCACCGGCTTGGTGACGACCGCGCCCGAGCCCACGCGCGCCCCTGCACCGACCGTGAAGCCGCCGAGCACGCAGGCGTTGGCGCCGACGATGACGCCGGCCTCCAGCGTCGGATGGCGCTTCGCTCCCTTGACGAGCGACGTGCCGCCGAGCGTGACGCCCTGGTAGATCGTGCAGTCGTCGCCGACCTCGGCCATCTCGCCGATGACGACGCCCATGCCGTGGTCGATGAAGACGCGTCGGCCGAACTTGGCGCCCGGATGGATCTCGATGCCGGTCGTCCAGCGCGCGAACTGCGAGATGAAACGGCCAAACCACTTGAGCCCATGCGTCCAGCACCAGTGCGCCACGCGCTGCAGCCACAGGGCGTGCAAGCCCGGATAACACGTCAGCACCTCGAAGACCGAGCGTGCGGCCGGGTCGCGTTCGAGGATGCAGGCAATGTCTTCGCGCAGGCGCTGGAACATGAAGGGTCCGTTCTCTTTCTCGTTGTGGGAAGCCAGTCTAGCGGCGTGTCTTAAGCCTTGTCGGCTCTGGTCATTTCTTCGTCATCTGGCGCGCCATGCCGCGCAGGATATGCACCTCTTCCTGCGTCAGCTGGGCGCGATTGAAGAGCTGGTTGAGCCGCGGCATCAGCTTCTTGGGCGCCGCCGGGTCGAGGAAGCCGATGGCCGTCAGCGACTCCTCGAGGTGCGCCAGCAAGCCCTGCACGGCGCGCGCATCGGCCAGTTGCGGATCGGCCGTGCGCGCCTCGACGGCAAAGCCGCCGAGCGCCTGGCGCCAGTCGTAGGCCAGCAGTTGCACGGCCTGTGCCAGGTTCAGTGAACCGTATTCGGGGTGCGTCGGGATCGAGAGCACGGCGTGGCAGCGGTAGACGTCCTCGTTCGCCATGCCGAAGCGCTCCGAACCGAAGACCAGCCCCACCGTGTGTTCGCTCGCGGCGAGCTCGGCGAACAAGCGCCGCGGCTCGTGCGTCGGCGGGCCGAAGTCGCGCGGCGTCATGGCCGTGGCACATGCAAAGGTCACGCCCTCGAGCGCCTCCTCGAGCGTGGCGACGATGCGCGCCCGCGCCAGGATGTCGGCCGCGCCGCTGGCCATGGCGATGGTCTCTTCCTGGCACAGCACGTCGGCAAAGCGCGGCTGCACGAGCACGAGCTGCGAGAAGCCCATGACCTTCATGGCCCGGGCTGTTGCGCCGACGTTGCCCGGGTGACTGGTGTTGACGAGGATGAATCGTGTGGAATCCACGCGGGGAAACCCTTGCTTCGCTTAGAATGCTCGATTATCCCGGCCGGCGGCAACGCTTTCGGCCCCGCTCTTTTCCTTCGCCAGTCCACCTCACCCCACGTCGCAGGATTCCCGCATGACGCAGCAAGCCGCACACCATCCGATGCTCAACGTCGCCATCAAGGCGGCACGCGCCGCGGGCAGCATCATCAACCGCGCATCGCTCGATCTCGACGCGCTCAAGATCAACACCAAGTCGCCCAACGACTTCGTCACCGAGGTGGACCAGGCCGCCGAGCAGGTCATCATCGAGACCCTGCTGCAGGCCTACCCCGACCACGGCATCCTCGGCGAGGAAACCGGCCGCACCTACGGCGCCAAGGACTCGGAATTCGTCTGGATCATTGACCCGCTCGACGGCACGACCAACTTCATCCACGGCTTCCCGGTCTACTGCGTGTCGATCGCGCTGGCGCACCGCGGCGTGGTCCAGCAGGCCGTCGTCTACGACCCGACGCGCAACGACCTCTTCTACGCCACCAAGGGCCGCGGCGCCTTCCTCAACGACAAGCGCCTGCGCGTGTCCAAGCGCACCCGCATGCAGGACGCGCTGATCGGCACGGGCTTCCCCTTCCGCAAGGGCGACAACTTCAAGCGCTACATGAAGATGTTCGAGGACGTCATGACGCAGTGCGCCGGCCTGCGCCGCCCGGGCGCCGCGGCCCTGGACCTCTGCTACGTCGCGGCCGGTCACTACGACGCCTTCTTCGAGACCGGCCTGAACCCCTGGGACGTGGCGGCCGGCTCGCTGATCATCACCGAGGCCGGCGGCCTGATCGGCAATTTCACGGGCGAGAGCGATTACCTCTTCCAGCGCGAAGTGGTCGCCGGCAACCCGAAGATCTACGGCCAGATGGTGCAGATCCTGACGCCCTACACGCGCGTCATCAAGGAGGCTGAAGCCGCGTCCGCCGGCGCCGAAGAAGGCAAGCCGTCGGCCGCCGATATCGTCGCCAATACCGCGCCGCCCGCCGTCAAGAAAGGCCCCGTGCGCATTCGAAAAGGCGAATAAACTGCGCCCGAGCTTCCCCACCAAAGCCCTCGTCCGAGGGCTTTGTTCATTTGACGCGCCGTTGCCTCCATGAGCCAGGACTTCTCCGCCCACACCCCCGTCATGCAGCAGTACTTCCGCCTGAAGGCGGAGCACCCGGACGTGCTGGTGTTCTTCCGAATGGGCGATTTCTACGAGGTCTTCTTCGACGACGCGCGCAAGTGCAACGCGCTGCTCGACATCACCCTGACCACGCGCGGCCAGAGCGGCGGCGAGCCCGTCGTGATGGCGGGCGTGCCGGTGCACGCGCTGGAGAGCTATCTCGCCAAACTGATCCGGCTCGGCGAGTCGGTCGCGATCGCCGAGCAGGTTGGCGACGTGGCGACGTCCAAGGGCCCGGTCGAGCGCAAGGTGGTGCGCGTCGTCACGCCGGGCACGGTCACCGATGGCGAGCTGCTGGCCGACAAGCAGGATGCCGTGCTGCTGGCCGTGGTCAGCAAAGGCAAGCAGTTAGGGCTGGCCTGGCTCTCGATCACGCAAGGCCTGATCGGGCTGGCCGAATGCGGCGAGCGCGAGCTGCCTTCGTGGCTCGCGCGCCTGAGCCCGGCCGAGGTGCTGGTCGATCGCGAGAAGCAGCCGGCCGCCGTGCTGGCCGCACGCCTGCCCGTGACGAACCGTCCGAGCTGGCAGTTCGACACGACGCTGGGCGTGCGCAAGCTGTGCGAGCAACTCGGCGTCGCCAGCCTGGCCGGCTTCAATGCGCAGGACCTCGAGGCCGCGCAAGCCGCTGCAGCGGCGCTGCTGAGCTACGCCGAGCACACGCAGGGCCGCGCGCTCGCGCACGTCAAGGAACTGCGCGTGCAGCGCTCGTCCGAACTGCTCGACCTGCCGCCGGCCACGCAGCGCAACCTCGAACTGATCCAGACCCTGCGCGGCGAAAGCGCGCCGACGCTGCTCTCGCTGCTCGACACCTGCCGCACCGGCATGGGCAGCCGGGCGCTGCGCCACTGGCTGCTGCATCCGCGGCGCGAGCGCGGCGAGGCGCAAGCGCGGCACGACGCCGTCGCGGCACTGCTGGCGGGCGGCTACGAACACCTGCGCGATTGCTTGCGCGAAGTCTCCGACGTCGAGCGGATCGCTGCGCGCATCGCGCTGCGCCAGGTGCGCCCGCGCGAGCTCGCCGGCCTGCGGGCGACGCTGCAGCTGCTGCCGCGCCTGCGCACCACGCTCCCCGCCGGCAGCGCGCTGATCGATGCGCTGGCCGCGGGCCTGGCGGCCTCGCCCCACATCGCCGAGCTGCTGCAGCACGCGCTGGCCGAGGAGCCGGCTGCCCTGCTGCGCGACGGCGGCGTCATCGCCACCGGCTTCGACGAACAGCTCGACGAGCTCCGCGCCATCCAGGAGAACTGCGACGCCTTCCTGCTCGACCTGGAAACGCGTGAACGCGCGCGCACCGGCATCGGCAATCTGCGCGTCCAGTTCAACAAGGTCCACGGCTTCTACATCGAGGTCACGACCAGCGGCCTCGACCGCGTGCCGAGCGACTACCAGCGCCGCCAGACGCTCAAGAACGCCGAGCGCTTCATCACGCCGGAGCTCAAGACCTTCGAGGACAAGGCGCTCTCGGCCTCCGAGCGCGCGCTGGCGCGCGAGAAGCACCTGTTCGAACTGCTGCTGGATCAGCTTGGCGAGGAGATGGGCACGCTGACGGCACTGGGCCGCGCCCTGGCTTCGCTCGACGCACTGGCGGCCCTGGCCGAGCGCGCCGCGACGCTGAACTGGGCGCGCCCCGAGTTCGTCGCCCAGCCGGCCATCGACATCACCGCCGGCCGCCACCCCGTCGTCGAAGCGCGCCTGCGCGAAACCGGCGCCGGCGAGTTCATGGCCAACGACTGCCGCCTCGATGCGCGCACGAAGATGCTTGTCATCACCGGCCCGAACATGGGCGGCAAGAGCACCTTCATGCGCCAGGTGGCGCTGATCTGCCTGCTCGCCAGCATGGGCTCCTACGTGCCGACGGCCCACTGCCGGCTCGGCCCGATGGACGCCATCCACACGCGCATCGGCGCGGCGGACGACCTCGCCAACGCGCAGTCGACCTTCATGCTCGAGATGACCGAAGGCGCGGCCATCCTGCACGGCGCGACCGAACATTCGCTCGTGCTGATGGACGAGATCGGACGCGGCACGTCGACCTTCGACGGCCTCGCGCTGGCCAGCGCCATCGCCAGCCACCTGCACGACAAGACCCGGTCGTTCACGCTGTTCGCGACCCACTATTTCGAGCTGACCGCCTTCCCGGCCAAGCATGCGCAGGCGCTGAACTGCCACGTCTCTGCGGTCGAGAGTGGCGAGGACATCGTTTTCCTGCACGAGATCCAGCCGGGCCCCGCCAGCCGCAGCTATGGCGTGCAGGTCGCGCGCCTGGCCGGCATGCCGGCCAGCCTCGTGCGCCAGGCCCGCGCCACGCTGGAAGCGCTCGAAGCCAAGGCCGAGGCCGGCGAGTCGCAGATCGACCTGTTCGCCGCGCCGCCGGCAGCGCCCGAGCCCGCCGCCGAGCACCCGCTGAAGATCGCGCTGCAGGACATCGACCCCGATGCCCTCAGCCCGCGCGAGGCCCTCGAACTCATGTACAAGCTCAAGAAGCTCTCGAACCAGACCTGAGTCCTCATGAGCACGCGCACCCTCGTCTTTAGTCACGCCAACGGCTTCGGCGCCGGCACCTACCGCGTCCTCTTCGACATCTGGCGCGCTGCCGGCTGGGACGTCCACGCCGTGCCGCAGTTCGGCCACGACCCGGCCTATCCGGTGGCGAGCAACTGGCGCGCGCTGCGCGACCAGCTGATCCACTTCATCGAGCGCGATGTCCAGCCCGACGGCCCGGTGATGCTCGCCGGCCACTCGCTCGGCGGCCTGCTGAGCCTGCTGGTCGCCTGCCGTCGCCCCGACCTGGCCGAGGGGCTGGTGATGATCGACTCGCCCGTCGTCGCGGGCTGGCGCGCCCACAGCATGCAGGTCGTCAAGGCGATCGGGCTGCTGCCGCGGATCTCGCCGGGCAAGATCTCGCAGTCGCGCCGTTTCGAATGGCCCGATCGCGCCGCGGTGCACGCGCATTTCGCGGCCAAGAGCAAGTTCGCGCGCTGGGATCCGCGCGTGCTGCAGGACTATGTCGACACCGGCTTCGAGGAAGCCGGCGGCAAGACCGTGCTCAAGTTCCGCCGCGACGTCGAAACGCGCATCTACAACACCCTGCCGCATCACCTCGGCCTGCTGCTGCAGCGTCATCCGCCGCGCTGCCCGGTCGCCTTCATCGCCGCGACCAAGTCCGAGGAACTGCGCCAGGCCGGCGTCCACGCGAGCAAGGCGCTGGCGCGCAGGCACTTCGCCTGGATGGAAGGCACGCACCTGTTCCCCTTCGAGCGCCCGGACGACACCGCGGCAGCCGTGCTGCAGATGTTCGACGCGCTTCAGGCCGAAGTGCGCTGAGATAGAATTCGAATTTCCCACCAAGCGTCGTCTAGTCATCCCTCGACGAGGGCGGCGCTGCAAGACCAATGACCAAGTACGTCTTCGTCACCGGCGGCGTGGTGTCTTCCCTGGGCAAGGGAATCGCCTCCGCGTCGCTCGCCGCCATCCTCGAATCGCGCGGCCTCAAAGTCACCCTCATCAAGCTGGACCCCTACATCAACGTCGACCCCGGCACGATGTCGCCGTTCCAGCACGGTGAAGTCTTCGTCACCGACGACGGCGCCGAGACCGACCTGGACCTCGGCCACTACGAGCGCTTCATCACGACGCGCATGCGTCGCTCGAACAACTTCACCACCGGCCAGATCTACAAGTCGGTGCTCGAGAAGGAACGCCGCGGCGACTACCTCGGCAAGACCGTCCAGGTGATCCCGCACATCACCAACGAGATCCAGGACTTCATCAAGCGCGGCGCCGGCCACGGCACGGCGGATGCCGTCGACGTGGCCATCGTCGAGATCGGCGGCACCGTGGGCGACATCGAGTCCCTGCCCTTCCTCGAAGCCGTGCGCCAGATGAGCCTGCGCATGGGCCCGACGAACACGGCCTTCGTGCACCTGACCTACGTGCCCTGGATCGCCGCGGCCGGCGAGCTCAAGACCAAGCCGACGCAACACACGGTGCAAAAGCTGCGCGAGATCGGCATCCAGCCCGACGCGCTGCTGTGCCGCGCCGACCGCCGCATCCCCGACGACGAGCGCGAGAAGATCTCGCTGTTCACGAACGTGCCCGAGTACGGCGTGATCTCGATGTGGGACGTGAACACGATCTACAAGGTGCCGCGCGTGCTGCACGAGCAGGGCCTGGACCAGCTCATCTGCACCAAGCTCCAGCTCAACACCAAGAGCACCGATCTCAAGCGCTGGGACACCCTGGTGCACGAGGTCGAGAACCCCGCGCGCCACGTCACGATCGCGATGTGCGGCAAATACACCGACCTGTCCGACTCCTACAAGTCGCTCAACGAGGCGCTGCGCCACGCCGGCATCCACAACCACGCCGGCGTGAAGATCGAGTACGTCGACTCCGAGCTGCTGAGCAAGGACAACATCGAGCAGCTCGGCCAGTTCGACGCCATCCTCGTGCCCGGCGGCTTCGGCAAGCGCGGCGTCGAGGGCAAGATCCTCGCCGCGCAGTACGCCCGCGAGCACAAGCTGCCCTACCTCGGCATCTGCCTGGGCATGCAGGTCGCGACGATCGAATACGCGCGCCACATGGCGGGCCTGGCCGACGCCAACTCGACCGAGTTCGAACCCACGACGCCGCATCCCGTCATCGCCCTGATCGACGAATGGCAGGACGCCGACGGCTCGATCCAGAAGCGCGACGAGAACAGCGACCTCGGCGGCACGATGCGTCTGGGCGCCCAGAGCTCGGACGTCAAGGAAGGCACGCTGGCCTACTCGATCTACGGCCCCGTCGTGACCGAGCGCCACCGCCACCGCTACGAGGCCAACGAGCATTACCTCGACCGCCTGCAGAAGGCCGGCCTGGTGATCTCGGCCATCACCCAGCGCGAGAAGCTGACCGAGATGGTCGAGCTGCCGCGCGACGTGCACCCCTGGTACGTGGGCGTGCAGTTCCACCCTGAGTTCAAGTCCACGCCGTGGGACGGCCATCCGCTGTTCACCTCCTTCATCAAGGCGGCGCTGGATCACCAGAAAGCCTGAGCAGGAAGACGAGCATGAAACTCTGCGGATTCGACGTCGGCCTCGACAAGCCCTTCTTCCTCATCGCCGGCACCTGCTCGATCGAGGGAATGCAGATGACGCTCGACGTCGCCGGCCTGTTGAAGGAAGCGTGCGCGAGCCTTGGCATTGCGCTGATCTACAAGGGATCGTTCGACAAGGCCAACCGTTCGTCCGGCACCACCAAGCGCGGTGTCGGCATGGAAGCCGGCCTGAAGATCCTCGACGAGGTCCGTCGCCAGACCGGCCTGCCCGTGCTGACCGACGTGCATGACGCCACCCAGGTGGCCGAGGTGGCGAGCGTCGTCGACGTGCTGCAGACCCCGGCCTTCCTGTGCCGCCAGACCGACTTCATCCGCGCCGTGGCGCAGAGCGGCAAGCCGGTCAACATCAAGAAGGGCCAGTTCCTCGCGCCCTGGGACATGAAGAACGTGATCGACAAGGCCCGCGCCGCTGCCAGCGAAGTCGGCCTGTCGGAAGACCGCTTCCTCGCCTGCGAGCGCGGCGTGAGCTTCGGCTACAACAACCTCGTCGCCGACATGACGAGCCTGGCCGAGATGCGCAACAGCGGCGCCCCGGTGGTCTTCGACGTCACCCACTCGGTGCAAAAGCCCGGCGGCCTCGGCGGCTCCAGTGGCGGCGCGCGCGAGATGGTGCCGGTGCTGGCCCGCGCCGGCGTCGGCGTCGGCGTGGCTGGTCTTTTCATGGAAACGCACCCGAACCCGGCCGAAGCCTTCAGCGACGGCCCGAATGCCGTGCCGCTCAAGCACATGAAGACGCTGCTGGAGCAGCTTGTCGCGCTGGATCGCGTCGTCAAGAAACAGCCCTTGCTGGAAAATGATTTCTCTTGCTAAAGAGAAATCATTTCGGCGAACCGCCTTTGATGGACGTCTTTTCGCCAAAACGATTTTTCCTGCTGAGCTTGTTCTGACGCCGTAACGAATCGCTGGCACGATGCGGCCCGCACCGATTTATTGACTTCCCCGGAGACATTGAATGAGCGCCATTGTTGACATCGTCGGCCGCGAGATCCTCGACAGCCGCGGCAACCCGACCGTCGAATGCGACGTCCTGCTTGAAAGCGGCGTGATGGGCCGCGCCGCCGTCCCGAGCGGCGCCTCCACCGGCTCGCGCGAAGCCATCGAGCTGCGCGACGGCGACAAGTCCCGCTACCTCGGCAAGGGCGTGCTCAAGGCCGTCGAGCACATCAACACCGAAATCTCCGAGGCCGTGCTGGGCCTGGACGCCTCCGAGCAGGCCTTCCTCGACAAGACCCTGATCGACCTCGACGGCACCGAGAACAAGAGCCGCCTGGGCGCCAACGCCATGCTGGCCGTCTCGATGGCGGTGGCCAAGGCCGCCGCCGAGGAATCCGGCCTGCCGCTGTATCGCTACTTCGGCGGCATGAACGCCTGCCAGCTGCCCGTGCCGATGATGAACGTCATCAACGGTGGCGCGCATGCCAACAACACGCTCGACCTGCAAGAGCTGATGATCATCCCCGTGGGCGCGCCGAGCTTCCGTGAAGCCTTGCGCTGGGGCGCCGAAGTCTTCCACGCGCTCAAGAAGATCCTGCACGACAAGGGCATCAGCACCGCCGTCGGCGACGAAGGCGGCTTTGCCCCGAGCGTCGAGAGCCACGAGGCCGCGATCCAGCTGATCCTGCAGGCCATCGACAAGGCTGGCTACACGGCCGGCGAGCAGATCGCCCTGGCGCTGGACTGCGCTGCCAGCGAGTTCTACAAGGACGGCAAGTACGTCCTCGAAGGCGAAGGCGGCATCAAGCTCACGAGCGAAGAGTGGACGTCGATGCTGGCCTCGTGGGTCGACAAGTACCCGATCATCTCGATCGAGGACGGCATGGCCGAAGGCGACTGGGACGGCTGGAAGCACCTCACCGACGTGCTCGGCAAGAAGGTCCAGCTGGTGGGCGACGACCTGTTCGTCACCAATACCAAGATCCTGCAAGAGGGCATCGAGAAGGGCATCACCAACTCGATCCTCATCAAGATCAACCAGATCGGCACGCTGACCGAGACCTTCGCCGCCATCGAGATGGCCAAGCGCGCCGGCTACACGGCCGTGATCTCGCACCGCTCGGGCGAGACCGAGGACAACACGATCGCCGACATCGCGGTGGGCCTCAACGCCGGCCAGATCAAGACCGGCTCGCTGTCGCGCTCGGACCGCATGGCCAAGTACAACCAGCTCCTGCGCATCGAAGAGGACCTGGGCGACATCGCCGTCTACCCCGGCCGCGCCGCGTTCTATAACTTGAAGTGAGCTGGCACGCCTGCAGGGATGCAGGCGTCTTGACACTAAACTCGCGGCCATGCGCACCCTCGCCCTCGTTCTCTCGGCCCTGCTGGTGCTGATCCAGGCTCAGCTCTGGTTCGGCAAGGGCGGCCTGCCGCATCGCGCGCACCTGCGTGCCGAGCTCGCGCAGGCGCAGTCCGAGAACGAGGCGGCGCAGGCCCGCAATGCCCAGCTGCTCGCCGAGCTCCGCGACCTCAAGGAAGGCCAGGAGATGATCGAGGAGAAGGCGCGCATGGAGCTTGGCATGGTCAAGCCCGACGAGATCTACGTCCAGATCCAACACTGACGTTTCGCGCGCCGATGGATTCCTTGCTTGCCTTGGCGCGGCCATTGGCTTTCACGCTGCTCGGCACGCCGGTGACCTGGCTCGAGGTCGTCGCCTTCGTGCTGGCGATCTGGATGGTCGTCTGCAATATGCGCGTCAACGCGCTGGCGTGGCCGCTGGCCATCGTCAGCTCGCTGCTGTACTTCCTGCTGTTCTGGGACGGCAAGCTCTACGGCGAGGCCTCGCTGCAGCTGCTGTTCGCCGCCATCGGCCTGTGGGGCTGGTGGCAATGGCTGCGCGGCACCGGTAGTGACGGCGAGAAGCTCCACGTCCAGCGGCTCTCGCCGACCGGCCTGGCGCGCGCCGTGCTCGCCACGCTGGCCGGCTGGCCACTGCTGGGCTGGTTCCTGGCCCATCACACCGACTCGCCCCTGCCCTTCTGGGACGCGTTGCCGACCGTGGGCAGCCTCGTCGGCCAATGGCTGCTCGGCCGCAAGTACACCGAGAACTGGCCGGCCTGGATCCTGGTGAACCTCGTCAGCATCGTGCTGTTCGCGATCAAGGGCTACTGGCTCACGGTCATCCTGTACGCCGTGTTCGTGCCGCTGTCGGTGGCGGGCTGGCGCGCGTGGCGGAAGCAGCTGGACACGGCGGCCGCATGAGCGCGCTCCTGATCGCCATCGTCGGCGCCGAGAGTACCGGCAAGACCACCCTCGCCGCCCGACTCAGCGAAGCGGTGGCGCAGCGCACCGGCCTGCGCTGCACCAGCGTGGCCGAGGAGGTGCGCCTATTTTGCGATCGCGAAGGTCGTGTGCCGCGCCAGGATGAGCAGGCCGGCATCGCGGGCGCACAGGCCGCCGCCATCGAGGCCGCGGCTCGCGCGCACGATCTCGTCTTCTGCGACACGACCCCGCTGATGACGGCCGTCTACAGCGAGTTGATCTTCAACGATCACTCGCTGATCGAGCCGGCATTGGCTTTCCAACGCCGCTGCGCGTTGACCCTGGTGACCGCCCTCGACATCGCCTGGGAGCCCGACGGCCTCATACGGGACGGCCCGCATGTGCGGGCGCCGGTCGACGCCTTGATCCTCGCGGCGCTCGAAAGCGGCCACATCCCGTGGCAGCGCGTCACCGGCAGCGGCCCGGCACGGCTGGAGGCGGCGCTAGCGGCCGTGCTGCCGCTCTGCGTCCGGCGCTAGGCGCGCGGCGGTCGCCGCCTTTGCCTTGCCGCCACGCTGCATGAAGAAGCTGGCGAGCTGCCACACCACAAACAAGCCCAGCAGCCCCAGCAGCGTCGCGCTGATCGGGTGGGTCACGAAGGTGCCGAAGCTGCCGCGGCTCAGCAGCATGGCGCGGCGGTAGTTCTCCTCGAACAGCGGACCGAGGATGAAGCCCAGCATCAGCGGCGCGGGCTCCATGTCCAGGCGCATGAACAGGTAGCCCACCAAACCGAACACCGCCGTGACGAGGATGTCGTCGAGGTTGTTGTTGACGCTGAACGAGCCCACGCTGCAGAAGAACAGGATGGCCGGGAACAGCACGTTGTACGGAATCTTGAAGACCGACAGCCACCAGCGCACCATCGGCACGTTGAGCAGCACGAGGAAGCAATTGCCGATCCACATGCTCGCCACCAGGCCCCAGAAGAGGTCCGGGTGGCCCGCGATCATGTTGGGGCCGGGCTGGATGCCCTTGATGATGAAGGCCGCCATCATCAGCGCCATCACGGCGTTCTCGGGGATGCCGATGCTCATCAAGGGGATGAAGCTGGTGCGCGCTGCGGCCTCGTCCGCAGCGGCCTGGCCGGCCACGCCTTCGATCGCGCCCTGGCCGATTTCATCGCGGTACTTGCTGAACTTCTTCTCGACGCCGTAAGCCGCGAACTGCGCAATCACCGGCCCGCCGCCCGGCAGGATGCCGAGCACCGAGCCGACCGCGCTGCCGCGCAGCGCGCTCGGGATGATGCGCTTGAACTCGGCCCAGCTGGGCATCAGCTTGATCTTGCCGCTGAACGGCGAGCGCTCGGTGTGCGCATCGAGGTTCTTGGCGATCTCGGCGATGCCGAAGCAGCCCAGCGCGATGCTGACGATGCCGATGCCGTCGGCCAGGAAGGGCAGGTTCAGCGTGTAGCGGTACAGGCCGCTCATGGCGTCGGTGCCGATCTGCCCGATCAGGATGCCCACCAGGCACATGGCCAGGCCGTTGAGCAGGCTGCCGGTGGTCACGAAGCTCACGCACACGAAGCCGAACAGCATCAGCGCGCAGTAGTCGGACGGGCCAAACAGGAAAGCGACTTCGCCCAGCATGGGCGCCAGCACCGCCAGCACGAAGATCGCGACCGTGCCGCCGATGAAGTTGGAGATGCCGGCCGTGAACAGCGCGAGGCCGGTGCGGCCCTTGAGCGTCATGGCATAGCCGTCGATGCAGGCCACGATGCTGCTCGCGTGCGGGATCTTCATCGTGATCGCGCTGACGCTGTCACCGTATTGCGCGCCGTAGTAGACGCCGGCCAGCATGATCAGCGCGCCGCCGGCCGGGATCGAATAGACCAGCGGCAGCAGCAGGCTGATCGTGGCCAGGGGCCCAAGCCCTGGCAGCAAGCCGATCAGCGTGCCGACGAAGCAGCCGACGGCACAGAAGCCCAGGTTCTGCAGCGTCAACGCGTGGCCGAAGCCGAAGGCGAGGTTTTGCCAGACGTCCATCGCGTTCCCCTCAGTACAGCGGCAGGTTGACGCGAAGGTACTTCGCGAAGGCAAAGGCGATGGCGACCAGCACCGCGGCGATCTTGAGGTTGCGCGACACCGAGTAGGACGAGGCCGCGAAACCCGCGACGAAGACCATGGCCACGATCGCCACGATCATGTTCACGTACTGCGAGATCAGCGCGAACAGCGCGAGGCTGCCGACGATGATGCCGATATTGCGCGGCTTGATGTCCACCGGCACGCGCTCGACCAGGCGCGACTGGATCACCATGACCACGCCGATCAGCAGCAGCAGGCAGCTGACGGCAAACGAGAAGAAGCCCGGGCCGGCGTTGTCCAGCGAGCCCAGCCCGTAGCCGATGGCCGGGATGCCGAAGGCCAGCGCGATCGCGATAAGCAGCAGGCCGCGAAGCAGGTTGCGGTCATTCATGGGCAGCGATGTCTCCTGTGCGGCCTGTTCTTTGGCAGGCTTCCACTATCCACGCCCGAGGCCGCGCCGCGTCCCCGTGTTTTCGCTTAGCTGACGCGGCTGTTATCGGATCCGGCTACATCCGCTGAGAACTGGCCTCGTGCGTCGGCGACTCGTGGAACAGCGCCGCCACGTCGACCGCGTCGAACTCGTACTTGAGTCCGCAGAACTCGCAGCCGATCTCGACGTCACCGCGCTCGGCCAGCACGCTGTCGACCTCCTCGCGGCCCAGGCCCTTGAGCATCTGGCCGACGCGCTCACGCGAGCAGGTGCAGGCAAAGCGCGGCCCCAACTCGCCCGTCATCGGCTCGAAGCGTTGCACCTTCTCTTCCCAGAACAGGCGGCGCAGGATCGTGTCGGCATCGAGCGTCAGCAGCTCTTCCTTGGTCAGCGTGGCCGCATGCATGGCGACGCGGTTGTAGTCCTCGGAGCCGCCGATCTGGTCCTCGTGGCCTTCGGCCGCGCTGGCCTCGATGTTCTGTTCGCCCTTGACCGGCAGGCGCTGGATCAGCAGGCCCGCGGCCATGGTGTCGTTGGCGGCCAGCACGATGCGCGTGTCGAGCTGCTCCGACATCAGCATGTACTGCTCCAGCACCTCGGATAGCGTGGCCAGGCGCTCGCGGTGCGGGCCATTGAGCGGTACCACGCCCTGGTAGGGCTGCTGGCCCGGTGCGCGATCGCGCGCGTCGAGCGTGATCGCGCAACGGCCCTGGCCGTGAATGTTGAGCATGTCGGGCAGGCGCGCGCCCGGCGCGATCTCGCCAACCTGCTTGGCCATGACGCGGAAGCTAAGGTCCGGCTGCGCCTCGGCCACGGCCAGCTTGACCGGACCGTCGCCGAAGACCTGGAGCACCAGCGAACCGTTGAACTTGATGTTGGCCTGCATCAGCAGGCTCGCCGCGGCCATCTGGCCCAGCAGCTCGCGCAGCTCGGGCGGCTGTTCGCCGCTCGCGGCGCGGCGACGCAGGACTTCCTGCCAGCCATCGGTGATGCGCACGAGCATGCCGCGCACGGGCATGCCTTCGAACAGGAACTTGTGGAGTTCGCTCATTGGATTTTCTTGAGTTCTTGGGCGTAGCGCTGGGCATTGCCGACGTAGTGGCGGGCACTGGCGTGCAGGCCTTCGATCTGCTCGGGCGTGAGCTGGCGAACGGCCTTGGCCGGGCTGCCGATGATGAGGCTGCCCTCGGGGAATTCCTTGCCCTCGGTGACGAGGGCGCCGGCGCCGACGACGCAGTGGCGGCCAATCTTCGCGCCGTTGAGGATGATGGCGCCGATGCCGATCAGCGCATGGTCGCCGACGGTGCAGCCGTGCAGCATGACCTTGTGGCCGACCGTCACGCCCTCGCCCAGCACGAGCGGAAAGCCGTGGTCGGCGTGCAGGACGGAGCCGTCCTGGATGTTGGTGCCGCGGCCGATATGCAGATGCTCGCTGTCGCCGCGCAGCACGGCGTTGAACCAGACGCTGACGTCGTCTTCCAGCGTGACGCGGCCGATCACGTCGGCGCTCTCGGCGACCCAGGCGGTGTCGGCGAGCTGGGGCTCGTGTTCCCCGAGTCGATGGATGCTCATGGCGCCCTCTATGCAAAGAGGGCGATTATCGCGGCCCCGGCCTACCAGCCCGCTTCCAGGTGCTCGCCGTCCGCCAGTTCGTCGAGATCGGCCTGCCGGCGCGCGCCGACGCGGTCGAGCAGCGGCTTGTCCAGCGGGTGATAGACGCGGCGGTGCAGGCGGCGCAGGCGCTCGGAGCGCTCGACCTCCCGGACCACGTCGTCGGGATTGAGCAGCATCGCGAAGGGATCGATCAAGGCCTTGTTCAGCATGGCGGGCTCCAACGGCAACATCATGGCTGCCACTGTAGGAAACCGCGCCGCGCGGCGACAGTCGGCACGAGGCGAGAGATGTTGTCAGTATTTTTCCGACAAACCCGCTGCAGGGTTGGTCGCTTCGGTCTTGACGTGCAGACAAGTCCAAGCCGACCTAGCACCGGTTCTTGAGCAAGCCTGATCCTGGTCAATCGCGGACAGCCATAGACAGGGGACACGCGAGAAAGTGGCGAGCGATCGAGCGATAGAGTCCGCCAACCCCGGAAGTGGCGTCGCCGCAGTTTTCGCGCCCGGGGCGCTGTCAACGGACGCATCGCATGAGAAACAACCAGCCCATTACGCAGCGCGAGTACGACTTCCCTGCCGATGCGACGCTGTTGTCGACCACCGACACGCAAAGCCGCATCACCTACGCCAACGCGGCGTTCATCGCCGTCAGCGGGTTCGAGCGCGACGAGATCATGGGCCAGCCCCACAACATGGTGCGCCACCCCGACATGCCCGTGCAGGCCTTCGCCGACATGTGGGCCACGCTGAAGAGCGGCAAATCATGGACGGCGCTCGTGAAGAATCGTCGCAAGAACGGCGACCACTACTGGGTGCGCGCGAACGCAACGCCGGTGATCCGCGAGGGGCGGGTGGTCGGCTATATGTCGGTTCGCACCAAACCCTCGCGTGCCGAGGTGGACGCCACGGAAGCGCTGTATCAGCGGTTCCGCGAGAACCGTGTCGGCCGAAAGGCCTTCCATCAGGGCCTGCTTGTCCGTACGGGCTGGCTGCGCTGGACCTCGGCCCTGCAGACCATGCCGGTGCGCTGGCGGATCCGGCTGGGCCTGCTGGCCCTGGGCGCCATGGGCCTCGCTGGCGCGCTGGCCTGCGGCGTCAGCGGCGTTGCCTTGGCCGGTTTTGCCGTCGGCACCGTGGCGGCCGTGGCAGCGGTCTGCGCGTGGCTTGAATCGCAGATCGCCCGTCCGCTGGAGCTCATCGAACGCCAGGCGCTGGGTGCTGCGGCAGGGATGGTCGTCGAAACCGTGCAGCTGAACCGGGTCGACGAGATCGGCATGATCCTGCGGGCGGTGAACCAGTCGGCGCTGAACCTGCGCTCGCTCGTGGACGACGTCAGCGAACAGATCAGCCGCGTCCAGGCCGCGAGTACCGAAATCGCGCAGGGCAACAACGATCTCAGCGCGCGCACGGAACAGACAGCCTCCAATCTGGAGCAGACGGCGGCCTCCATGGAGCAGATGAACGAGACCGTCAAGAACAATGCCAGCACGGCGCAGCAGGCCACGCAGCTGGCCGATAACGCCAGTCAGGCCGCAGTCACCGGTGGGACTGTCGTCGAGCAGGTTGTCGGCGCCATGCAGGAGATCAGCTCGTCGAGCAAGAAGGTCGTCGACATCATCGGCGTGATCGACGGCATCGCCTTCCAGACCAATATCCTCGCGCTCAATGCTGCCGTGGAGGCCGCGCGCGCCGGCGAGCAGGGTCGTGGATTCGCGGTCGTGGCGGCCCAGGTCCGCAGCCTCGCGCAGCGCAGCGCCGAGGCGGCCAAGGAAATCAAGTCGATGATCGGCGCCAGCGTCAAGCGGGTGGAAAGCGGGGCGCGCCAGGCCAACGAGGCAGGCCGTGCGATGGGCGAGATCGTCGAACAAGTCCAGCGCGTCAACCACCTCATCGTTGAAATCAGCAATGCCACGTCCGAGCAATCCAGCGGCATAGGCCAGGTCAACGCCGCGGTGTCCAAGCTCGACCAGATGACGCAGCAGAACGCAGCGCTCGTCGAGCAATCTGCATCGGCCGCCGAATCGCTGGAGGGTCAGGCGGCGCGCCTGGCGGAATCCGTCAACGTGTTCAAGCGCTAAGGCCGCGCCGCTGCGGCGCTCAGAAGCGCCTGAAGATGCGCACGCAGCGCGTCATGTCCGGCGTTCGCAGCGTAATCGGCCGCGCTGCGACCATGCTCGTCGCGCGCCGTCACGTCGGCACCGGCGGCGAGCAGCACGTCGGCCAGGTCGACCGGACCGAAGCCGGCCGCCATCATCAGCGCCGTGCGTCCTTCCGGCCCGCGCGCATTCACATCGGCACCGTGCTTGAGCAGCCACCGCGCCGCCGCCATGGTCTCGCCGCTGGCGGCGTACTGCAGCGGCGTCCAGCCCTCGCGATTGATGAGCGCGCCGCGCTTGACGAGTTGCTCCATCAGCTCGACGCGGCCCTTGATCGCGGCCTGCATCAGGGGCGTCTCGCCCACGCTGTTGGGCAGTTCGACGTCGAGCGCGGGGTCGGCCAGTAGCGCCTGCAACGCGCGGTCGTTGTCGAAGTGGATCGCGACATCGAGCGGCGTGCGCCCTTTCGCGTCGCGCTGGTTGGGATTGACGCCCTGCACGAGCAGCGTCGTGACGGCGCTGGCGTTGTCGCGATAGGCCGCCGTGCTCAGGTCGTCGATCCCATCGGCATGGGCCGACAGCGCCAGCATCAGGCTCGACGCGGCAAGCAGGAACTTCTTCATGACGGCTCCGGCTCAGGGCAGGCCGAACAGCCGGCGGCTGTTGGCCGTGGTCTGCGCCGCGACTTCCTCGACCGGCAGGCCCTTGGCGGCCGCCACCGCCGCAGCCACGTGCGGCACGTAGTCCGGCCGGTTGAGCTT